>ERZ795056.85-NODE-85-length-131728-cov-23.082431_pt1 | contig 131728 bp, 94 predicted proteins | sample MGYA00375140_ERZ795056 | MGnify/ENA primary metagenome ERZ795056 (study PRJEB30185, sample SAMN05720227) | activated sludge metagenome | isolation source: Anaerobic digester | place: USA | collected 2015-03-09 ...
CGAGGAGGGCTGTCTGTCCCCGATTTCCCACCCGCCCAATGCAACACACCCCAAATCGGGGACTGACTCCCTCCGAGTCCCCGAGGAGGGCTGTCTGTCCCCGTTTTCCGGGACGGGGGCTGTGGGTGGCGTTTTTGTGCAACGTACCGGGCCATCTCTACGGGGCATCACCATGAGCATCATCAAGTTGACGTGTAATCACGGGTGGTTCACCGACGACGAGCGTGCGGTGGCCGCGGCCTTCATTAGGGACTTTGTCGGCGTTTTCGGGAGGTGCGGCGTCGACACCACCGCGACGCTCAAGATCCGAACCGACGACGTGATCGTGTCCTATCTTCACGTGTGTCGCATCGAGGCCAAACTCGGGGTTTCCGTGATGGCGGACGGTGAAGGCACGGCGGCTCCTACCGTAGACGAGGAACGCGTTATCGACGTTGCGGGCCGCGCTCGCGAACGATTGAGGAAAGCCATGAAGGACCTCGAGGACTACTGCACGCGTGCGGGCGCGCCGATCAACCGGGGCATCGCTAGCCTCATGAAACCTATCCTGAAGAAAGCCGAGGGGGTCATGGAAGAGGCGCTGGCATTCGAGGAGAGAAAGCGACGGAAGAGGTCAAAGTCGTGACCGTACCGTGGGATTCGGGTCGCGCCCGTCGGCACATCTCCGATCACCGCTTTCGCAGAGAGACCATGCCGGGCCAGACTTGACCCCGGCTCCGCGCTGGCTTATGCTGTGGCACGTCCGTAGTATGGAGGGATCCCTTAGCAGCGGGGCGCGCCCCGTCACCCAACGTATGAGGTGCGGTGGAGTATGGCGGAAGCAGTACCACAAGCCGTTTTGGCCTTAGTCGAGAAGTTTGACGATCAACGCAGAAGTCTCATGTCGCCTGAGTACAATGAGACGCAAGTCCGGCGCGAGTTCATCGACCCGTTCTTCGAGGCCCTCGGCTGGGATATCCAGAATCGCCAAGGCTATAGCGAGCAGTTCAAACAGGTCGTGCACGAGGACAGCCTCAAGATTGGCGGTGTTACCAAAGCGCCCGACTACTCGTTTCGCCTTGGCGGCCGCCGCATCTTCTTCGTCGAAGCCAAGAAACCCGCCATTAACCTGAAGACGGATCCCTCGCCGGCCTACCAGTTGCGCCGCTACGCCTGGACGGCCAAACTCCCCGTCTCGATCCTTACGGATTTTGAGGAGTTCATCGTCTACGACACCCGCGTCAAGCCCGCCGAAAAGGACGAGGCCTCGACCGCACGCACCTTCTACATTTCCTATACGGACTACATCGACAAGTGGCACGAGATCGACGGCCTCTTCTCGCCGGCCGCCATCCAGAAAGGCGCCCTCGACCGCTACGTCGAAAGCAGCAAGAAGAAGAAAGGCACCGCCGAGGTGGACGACGCCTTCCTCGCCGAAATCGAGGAATGGCGCGACCTTCTCGCACGCAACATTGCCCTCCGCAACAGGGGCCTGTCCGCCCGCGAGCTCAACTTCGCCGTGCAGGCGACCATCGACCGCATTGTGTTCCTGCGCATCTGCGAGGATCGCGGTATCGAGCCCTACGGCCAGCTCATGGCCCTCCTGAGCGGCGACGACACCTACGCCCGGCTACGCGTCCTGTTCGAGCGCGCCGACGAGCGCTACAACTCCGGCCTCTTCCATTTCCATTCTGAAAGGGACAGGCACGGCGCGCCGGATAAGCTGACGCCGAATCTCGCCATCGACGACAAGGCCCTCAAGGCCATCTTCAAGCGCCTGTACTATCCCGAAAGTCCCTACGAGTTCGCGGTGTTCCCCGCCGAGATCCTGGGCCAGGTCTACGAGCGGTTCCTCGGCAGCGTCATCCGGCTCACGGCCGGCGGCCAGGCCAAGGTCGAGCAAAAACCTGAAGTCCGCAAGGCCGGCGGCGTCTACTACACGCCCTCGTACATCGTCGACTACATCGTCAAACACACCGTGGGCAAGCTCCTCGAAGGCAAGACGCCCCAAGAGGTCGCCGGCATGACCGAGACCTGGCGGCCCTCGAAGACCGGCCAGCCCCTCGCCATCCTCGATCCCGCCTGCGGCTCCGGCTCCTTCCTCCTCGGCGCCTATCAGTGTCTACTGGACTGGCACCGCGAGTACTACGCCCAAGACGCAGACGCCGCGAACAAATGGGCCACCGGAAAGATCCCGCGCGTCTACCAAGATCGCCACGGCGAATGGCGGTTGACCACGTCCGAACGCAAACGGATCCTCCTCGCCAACATCTACGGCGTCGACCTCGACACGCAGGCCGTCGAGGTTACCAAGCTCTCGTTACTCCTCCGCGTCCTCGAGGGCGAGGACGTCCAACTCGGGCAAGGTAACCTCCGGTTCGCCCAGAAGCACATGCTTCCGGACCTCGCAGGGAACATCAAGTGCGGCAACTCCCTCATCGGCCCCGACTTCTGCCAGAACCAACAGATGACCCTCGACGACGAAGAGACCTACCGCATTAACGCCTTTAACTGGGGCGACGAGTTCCCCGACATCATGCGCGCCGGTGGCTTCGACGCCGTCATCGGAAACCCGCCCTACATCCGCATCCAGACGCTCAAGCAATGGGCGCCTGCCGAGGTCGAGTTCTACAAAGACCACTACCGCGCTGCCGCCAGTGGCAACTACGACATCTACGTGGTCTTCATCGAGAAAGGCCTTGCGCTGCTGAACGAGAACGGACGCCTCGGCTTCATCTGCCCCCACAAATTCTTCAATGCCAAGTACGGCGAAGGTATCCGCCGCGTCATCGCGGAGGGAAAACACCTCGAGCACGTCGTCCACTTCGCCCAGTGCCAGGTATTTGCTGACGCCACCACGTACACGTGCCTGCTATTCCTCAGCCAGACCTCGCGAAATGCCTTCTCGCTTGAGCGTGTCCGAGATATAGGCCTTTGGATAGGTTCAGCGGAATCCGAAACAGGAAGGGTCAAGGCCCCCGAGCCGAGTGAGATTCAATGGAGCTTTGTGATCGGCTTGGGTGGGCAATTGCTCGCCAAGCTCCCAACTCTGCCTGGATGTGCCGAGCTGGGCCAACTCACCAGCCGCATATTTCAGGGCTTCAAGACTGGCGCCGATCCAGTCTTTATTCTCGAGCAACAGGACGAAGGCCTTTTGTACTCGAAAGCCGTGGAGAGATCTGTTGTCCTGGAGGCGGAATTCCTCCGGCCGTTGTACAAGTCGGGACAATTGAAGCGCTACGATCTGAAGGCGGCGAATCGATTGATCGTATGTCCCTATCGCGGGAGCAGCATCGTGCCTTGGCAAGAGATTGAATCTCTTGCGCCAAAGACGGCGTCCTATCTCTTGACATGTCGCCACATTCTAGACGCTCGCGAAGGTGGGCGGTGGGCCGGCCAGCACTGGTACTGTTACAGCAGACAGCAGGCGCTATCAGTCATGAACGAGCCCAAGATTCTCACGGCAGATCTGAATCCGCATGCCAGTTTCTGCTTTGATCCGACAGGTTCGGCCTCTTTTACAGGAGGGGCGGCGGGCGGCTACGGAGTCACGTTTGCGAGTGACGTTCATCTGTATGTTCTGGGCCTCCTGAACTCGAAGCTACTCGACTGGGTTTTGAAGCAGGTTTCGTCCCCCTTTCGTGGGAATTGGTACAGCTTCGAGTCGCGATTTATCTCCCGACTACCCATAAGAATCACGGATACTCGCGCTACGAAGCAGAGGGCCCGCCACGACAAGATGGTCACGCTGGTGGAGCGTATGCTCGATCTGCACAAGCGGCTGCAAGGGGCGAACACCGGGCACGAGCGTACGATGATAGAACGCCAAATTGCCGCGACAGACACGGAAATCGACCAACTCGTTTATGAACTCTACGATCTCACCGCCGAGGAAATCGCGATTGTCGAGGAATCAACCGGGAAGTGAGCGGGTCTTCTCTTCGGGTGTCTGCGACGTCCGCACTTCTGCGATGAGTAGGTGTCGATCTTCTTCAACGCTGAGGACGCAGACCGCGCAGAGATCCGCAGAGATGGAGACCTAGCGGTCGGGCTCGTGGCTCGGACGGGAGTCCGGCCACAGCGGAGGCGGAGGCGTCAAGCGGTGGCGGCCATCCGCACGCAGGCCGGATCTGCATTCCCACGGAGGACCGTGGGAACGAGGGAATCCGGGAAAAGATCGATCGCAGAGCCGCGGAGGACGCGGAGCAACGCAGAGAAGAGGAATTGAGTTGGACAGAGAGGGCATGCAGCCAGGCGCGGAACCGTAGGTCTCGAATCGTCCCCTGTTGGAAATCAGGGACAGACAGCCGTCCTCGCGGACTCGGAGGGAGTCAGTCCCCGTTGGCCGGTGTGTTGCATGGGGTGTGGAAAACGGGGACAGACAGCCCTCCTCGGGGACTCGGAGGGGACTTAGGGAGAGCGGTAGCAAGCTACCGCAGTCCACATGGGGACCGTGGGAACGAGAGAGGGGAATCCGGCATCAACGCAACAGTCTGTCGTATTCGTCGTGGAAGTACCGGCGCAAGTTCTCTTGCACGTCGCCCGGCAATGGCGATTCCGCGTCGGCCACGAGCGCTTCGACCTCGTCGTGGGCGCGATCGAGGAGCGAGGGGCTGTCTTCGCCGCCGACGAGATCGAGGAGCGCGCTCGAGAAGAATTCGCCTTCGTGCATGCCATCGAGGGTGAGGTCGTCGGTGAGGAAATGGCCGCCCGGTCCGGCGTTGCGGAGGCTATCCAGGCCGAGGCGGCTGTCATGGATGGGAATTCCTCGGCCGAGAAACTCGGCGGCGGCGAGCCATTCGGTCTGGACGATCATCATCTCGCCGGACATGCCGATAGCGTTATGGCACGAGCCAATACCGCACAGCAGGTTGGCGTTCGAGGCCTGGGCAGCCAGCATGAAAAGCATGCCTTCGGCGCCGCTCTGCTGGTCGTAGCGGTAGGTCATCGAGCCGCCGCATTCGGCCGCCACCGGGAATGCGCAGGCGCGAGCGAGCTGGACGGACGCGGCCTTCCACAACACCTTGTCGAGGGTGTAGTAGCGGTCGCGGCCGCTGCGGAGATCCGTTACGGAAGGCCCGAAGGCGTACAAGAACGGGTTGCCGGGCCGGACGATCTGCGTCAGCGCGGCCACGAAGAGATTCTCGGCATGGCCTTGGACAAGGGTAGCGGCGAGGGTGTACGGCGAGGTGGTGCCGGCCATGGGGCAGATTGTCGGGATGACGGCCATGCCGTGAGCGCACGTGCGCTCGAGCAGATCGCCGTTCATCTCGGTGAGCGTCAGCGGTGACAGGACGGCGATGGCCGCGCTCATGAAGTCGCCGGGATCGAGGCCGTTGCCATCGCGGATGATTGCGGCGATATCGAGCCACTGGTCGAAACTCTCGAGCGACGTGACGTACACGGCGTAGTGTTTGGCGTAGTGGAGCAGATGCGTTTCGAGGGCGCGCAGGCTCGATGTCGCGTCGGCGATATCGGTTACCGGAAAGTCCATGCGGCCCGTGGACACGACACGCTCGAGGCGCTGCGCGATGATCGAGTGGCGGCGGACATCCTCGAGACACGGCCGGCGCGGCCGACGCGTTTCGTAGTCGATAATCCAGGGATCCGTGACGATCGCATTGCAGTGCTGATGATCGCCGCCGATGACGGCCTCGCCGCCGCCCCACCGGATCGTGTAGGAGGCCGGCACGGTACGGATGAGTTCGTGCAAGAGGGCGGACGGCAACCGCACGGTGCCGTTCGGTTCGTCTACGTTCGCGCCCGCCTTGGCCAAAGCCGTGAGGAGGCCGCGGTGCATCACGCGGAATCCTACCTCCGCGAGCAGCGTCTCGGCGGCGTCCTCGAGTCGCTCGATATCGGCGTCGGACAGTACTGCCGCGAGGTTCATGGCGATTTCTCCTCGGCGGACTCGCTTTCGTGCAGGCGAATGCGGCCTTTCAGGAACAGCTCGGGATGATGGCCGTAGAACACGCCTTCGACGATGCCGCCGCCCGTCTCGCCGCCGATCATGTAGATCGTGTCGCCGTGCACGATGGTCATGGACAGGTTGTTGTTCAACGGCATCGAATCGGCCCGGCCGAACAGGCCGGTTTCCACGTCGTACACGAAGATGTCGTTGTAGTAATCGCCCTTATCCTCGAAGCGGTGCGGCGTGCCGTAGGGCGGGCGCATGAGGCCGTCGGGACCGGCGATCTGGTCGTACTGATATCCGCCCCCGAGGATGATGTAACGCTCTCGGAATACGACGGAGCCCGCCGGGAAGTTGCCGCTCGCCACCGGCAAGTCTCGGAGTCGCGACCATGCGCCGGAATCGGGATCGTAGCGCCAGTTGTCGACGACCGTGCAGTACGGACTGCCCGTCGCGCCGCCAATCACGTAGACCTTACCGCCAACCGCCGTCACCGCCGCGACCCACCGTGGCGTACCGGGGCAATCGGCCAAACGCTGCCATCCGGAGTTGGCGTTCCGCGTGTCGAACACGATGAGCCGCGCGCCGCGCCGCTCGTTCGCGCCATCGCGATCCCGATTGGTATAGAACGCTTCTGCGTCGTAATCTGCGCCGCCGAAGACATAGATCTTCGTGCCTATCACACAGGCGCCGCCGCCCGAGATGGGCCAGGGCAACGGCGGCAGGGCGGTCCACGCCCACGAGCCCTTCCCGTGCGCGAGCGCCCAGCCATCGGTATAGCAGTAGGGCTCTGAATAGCTGAAACCGCCCCAGCAGTAGAGCACGTCGTCTACGCAGGCCGCGAGCAGCCCTTGGCGCGCGGCCCCGGGAAACTCCGGCAACTCCCTCCATCCCAGTGTCTCATCGTTGAGGTCGACGACCCACACCTTCCTGAGAAATCCGCGCGGATAGAGCCCGGGCTTCTTGTCGTTGTCATGGCCGCTGCAGAATCCACACACGGAGATCAGGCGGCCGCCGATGATACCGCCGTTGCTGTCCTGGAATCCTTGAGGCAAGTCCGGGCCACGATTCCAGGCGATGTCGAGTAGGTGCGGCAATTCGCCCTCCGGCTGCGGCGCGTGTGCCGCATCGTCGGCCATACTCACGGCCGCCACACAGATGATCAGCGCTGCACGGACTATCATGCCACCCACCCTCTTCGTCATACCGACGCGCTCGGATAGTCGATGGCCCATGTGCCCTCGCCTTCCGCGCCGGCATTCCGCCACAGCTCGACGAAATCGCGCGACGCCTCGCGGTTGCTCAGGTGTTGCAGAAATCGCGCGCACATCTCCGCCACGACCTCGGCATGGTCGGCCGCCACATCGTGTTCTGCAAGCGGATCGGCCTTGAGATCATATAGCTCCTGGCGTCCGTAGACGCCTACGGGCGCATAACCCCAGTCTTCCGTAACCACAAAGGGCGTCGACGCCCGGCGCGGCCGCATGGACGGCGCGGCGGCGATATGACATCCGGAGATGGCCTGATCCCGGTGGCGGTTCTTGCCGGTGCGCACCGCTTCGGCGAAGGAGAGGCCCTGCAACGGCACCGGCGGATCGAGGGGCACGCCCGCGAGTTCGGACAGTGTGGGCAGAATGTCGACGGGCTGGGCGATGAGGCCGAGGCGTTGGCCTTGCGGTACGTCGCTGCCCGCCATGAGGAACGGCACGTGGCCAATCTCCGGATACAGGGGCCAGTAGCGGGGATCGTCCTCTTGAATATTCGATTTGCCGGTGCGGTCATGTTCACCGAGCGATGTGCCGTGATCCGAGGTGACCACGACGATCGTGTCATCCCACAGGTCCAAGTCGTTGATCTTCTGGAGCACGCGGCCGATCCATCGGTCGACGAGTTCCGCCTCGGCCGCGTAGTGCGCCCACAGATTGTGCAACTCCTGGGGCGTGTACGCGGAAGCCGGTCCATAGTTGCAGTGCATCATCGGCACACCGTCGTAATCCGGATCGTATCGGCGCACCATGTACTCGGGCGGATCCCAGGGCTCGTGCGGGTCGAAGAAGTCCAGCCACAGGAAGAACGGGGCCGCTCGGTAGTTTTCTTCGAGCCACCGAACCGCCTGTTCGGCCGTGCGCGCCGGGAACAACTCGGCCTCGCATCGCGGGTTTCGGTTGGTCCAGCGATGGAGGTTCACGAGTGTGTGGCCGCGAAACCGCGGCCGGATCCGCGTTTTGGCATCGGGCACGATGTCTTCGATGGCATCGTTGAGATGGAGCAGCGGTATGTCGCCTTCCTGACCTCGGAGTTGGTACGCCGCGTCGAACCCGTGTTGAAACCGCGCGTTGAACAGGTGAGGACAGTCGCACAGGAGTTGTGTCGCGTATCCGGCCTTGTTGAACACACGGGCGATGTGATTGGGGCTGCTCAGGTCGATGGGTTGCCATCCGTAATGCGGCCAGCCCACGGTGCCGGTGGCGAGATCCGTCCGGTGGGGGATCGTTGGGAAACTGCCGGTGTAGAACCGCTCGATGCTGGTGGCGCGCTCGGCCGCGAACCGGTCGAGTTCCGGCGTTCGCACCGGTCGGAAAGACCCTTCGCCAAGGTTATCGTAACGAAACGTGTCGGTGATGATTAGGATAATGTTCTTCACGGATGATCCTCCGATAGGCCATGCGCCGGCCCATGTTCCTCACCACCGCAGCGCGAGCGGTCAAGGTCCCGGTGTCTTGTCGAGGATGCCCTGGATTCGCTCGATGTCGCGTCGCCAGCGTTCCTTGTCTTCTTCGATATACGGCGCCATCTTAGCCGTGAATTCGGCCCGCCGATGGTACGCTTCGCGGATTTTGGCGCAGAGGTCCGTCGGCGTGTGGTCCGTGAAGAGGCCGTAGCCGTCGAACTCGAGCCGCATCACGCGGGTATCCGACGCCACGAAGGGCTTGCCCAAGGCGAGGCATTCGCGGATCGACCACAGCAGCGTGTCCTTGCGCAGCGTGAGCGTCAAGACCACATCGCAGGCCTCCATGAGCTTGAGGAACACGCCGCGCTTGAGGAAGCCGGTCAACACGACGTTCGCCGGTGCCGTGCTCGGATTGAGGCCGGCCTTCTGCGGATTGCCTGTGAGGAAGAATCGTGCCTCCGGCATGTGCCGCGCCGCTTCGAAGACTTCGTGGTACGCGTCGTCGATGGCGAAACGATTCACCATGAAGACCTTCAGGCCTTCGTGCGCCAGCGGCTTCTCGTACGGCCCAAGGTCGGCGTCCGGTTCGTAGATATCCGCCCGCGATACCGCCGGCGACTTGAGCAGCAAGGCATTGCTCAGGCCCCAGCCCTCGAGCAACTCGAGGTTGGCCTCATTGTGCGCGAGATTGATCGCCGCCCGGCGACCCAAGGGGCGCTGAAGCCAATGGAATGCCTGCCATCGCGCGTCCAGGAACGACGAGTGATTGTCCACCACGAAGGGACAGCGGTGCAGCCGGCCGTAGATCGCCACGACGAGCGGCGCGAATACGGGTGGATTCTGCACGAAAACGCATCGAGGACGGATTCCTCTGAGGCGCCGCCACGTATGGAGTGCCTGGACGACGTACCGGGCGATTGTCGGTAGCTTCCGACCCTTGTACTCCGTAATGTACGAATACACCGTCTCGGCGCCGATGGCGGCCGCGATGCGCGGACCTCGGGCGGTTTCTCCGGGAAAACACCAGAACACAAACGCTGGTTTGCCTTGGGAATCAGCCTCGCGCGCGTTCACCATCGTACCTCTTCAGCTTCCCCATCCCATGCCGAAATGCGGGTGGATACCAGGATACCAAGGCCAGGACCGGATATCCAGATCGGGGGCATCCGGAAGGTTGATTGGCACGTCGCAACCCTACCGGTGGCAAAAAGCTCTTGCAACGGCCCCATATGTTGCGTATAGTCTGCACTTGGGTAACAAGAGATGACGTGTGGGCTCGTCCGGTACAGTGGGTTCGACTTCGATCGGGCAGCGGGCGATGCTGCACGGGCCGATGGGAAGGCAACGCATGAAAGTGAATTTCGTCGATCTCGTCACGCAGTATCAGGCAATTCGGGAAGAAGTGCATGAGGAGCTCGAGAAGGTCATGAGCACGGCCCAGTTCGTGCTCGGGCCGGCCGTCGGGGCCTTTGAGACGTCCTTTGCGGCGTTCTGCGGCGCCTCGCATTGTGTCGGTATGGCTTCGGGGGCCGACGCGTTGCACTTGACGCTCCGTGCGCTGGGTATAGGCGCGGGGGACGAGGTCATCACGGTGGCGAACACGTTCGTGGCGACGGCCAACGGGGTTGCGCTGGCGAACGCGACGCCGGTGTTGGTCGATATCGATGAGCAGACTTACAACATCGATCCGGGGCTGATCGAGGGCGCCGTTACGGAACGCACGAAGGCGATCATCCCGGTTCATCTGTACGGTCAACCCGCCGATATGGACCCCATTCTCGATGTGGCCCGTCGTTACGGGCTGAAGGTGATCGAGGACGCGTGCCAGGCCCATGGGGCGACGTATCATGGCCGGCCCGTGGGCTCGTTGGGCGATGCGGCGTGTTTCAGCTTCTATCCTGGTAAGAACCTGGGCGCCTATGGTGAAGGCGGCGCGGTAACCACGAACGACGCGGCGCTGGCGGACGCCTTGCGCATGTACCGCAATTGCGGCCAATCGGCGAAGTACATCCACAAGGTCGTCGGGTTCAATAGCCGCTTGGACAGTATGCAGGCCGCGATTCTCAGCGTAAAGTTGAAGCATTTGGCGGAGTGGAACGCCAAACGGCAGCGTTGGGCGGCGGCCTACACAAAAGGCTTGGCCGGTACGCAGGCGGTTGCCCCCCGCGTTGCCTCGGACGTCGAACACGTATTCCACCTTTACGTCATTCAACATCCCCGACGCGATGCCTTGCTCGAGGCGCTCAAGGAGCAGGAGATCTACTGCGGCATACACTATCCGGTTCCCATCCACGATCAGGAGGCCTACGCCGGCGTCCGGACGGTGCCGCGGGGAGCGCCCGTCACGAGCGGGATCGCGCCGCGCCTCTTGTCGCTGCCGATGCATCCCGATCTGGACGAGGCCCAGGTTGAGGCCGTTGTCGCGGCGGTGAAGGCATTCGACGAAGCCTAGGCCGAGGGTGTATGATATATCGCAGGTTGCGTGAGGAATAGATAGCGGGAGGTATGGGGCCGATGGCGACCGCGGACGGTACGGCCAAAGAGCACGAGCAGGCTGGAATGCCGCGTGCGTTGGCGCCCGAACGTGTCGACCCGTCCACCTGGGCTGTCGGTTGGGGCCGCGGCCGGAAGCGCACGGCGCTCGTGTCTATCCAGTTGGTCGGCGACGTGGTCGTCGCGGGACTGGCGATCATCATTGCTTTCCTGATGCACCAGAGTTGGCCGCCGTCGATGAATGCCGTGCATCGGCCGCCGCTCAACACGCTTCCGCTCATTCTCGCGACGGTGCGAGCGCCCGAGTTCTCGCCGTACCTCTCGTTTCTGCTTGTCTCACCGATCGTGCACCTGCTTGTTTTCGACCGGTTGCGCCTCTACCGCCAGAACCTGAGCGATGTTCAGCCTTTCCGCGGTGTCTCGGCGGCGCTGAAAGGCGCCCTGTTCGGAACGATCGTGCTCGTCTTGTTGGCGTACGGCTATCACACGGCCCGGGGGCCGGCTGCGTTGCCCTATCCTCCGCTCTTCTTCGTGTACGAGGGTATGCTGGTGTTCTTCGGCGTGACGCTGTCGCACGCGGCCACGCTGATCGGAACGCTGGTGCTCCATTCGTTTGATATTGGCCGGAGCCGAGTGGCGCTTGTGTTCGACGATGAATCGCCGCTCGCGCTTGCCGAGGCGCTCCGTTCCCCGTTGGTCAGCTACAACCTTGTCGGCGGCATCTCGATCGAGGAGCAAACGGAGGCCTCGCCGCGGGGAAATCTTAAGGCCCTGGGCACGCTCGGCGACCTTAAGGCGCTCATTAACCGCCACAACCTTGACGAGGTGATCCTGGCCCTTGACCCGGGCTCGCTCTCTTCCGAGCAGCGGCTCGAGGTGGCTCAAACGTGCTGGAAGATGGGTGCCCAACTGAAGATGGTCACGCCGTTTCACCCCTTCTTCCACACGCGGACGCGGCCGGAAGTCATCGGCGGCGTGTCGCTGCTGCACGTCGAGAACATCGGCTTGTACGCCACGGTGCCGCAAGTGCTGAAACGGGCTATGGACCTCGCGATTGCCACCACGGCACTCATCGGCGTGTCGCCCATTATGCTCGTCGTGGCCATCCTGATTAAGCTGGATTCGCGCGGGCCGGTGTTCTTTGTTCAGGAACGCGTCGGCCTGAACGGTCGCACCTTCAAGATGATCAAATTCCGGTCGATGCAGGCCAACAACGATGTGACCATTCACCGCGAGTATGCCAAGAAGCTCGTCCAGGGCAACCAGGAATACGGCGTAGGCGAAGACGGCAAACCCATCTACAAGGTTGCTGATGACCCGCGCATTACGCGCGTGGGACACGTTATTCGGAAGACCAGTATCGATGAGCTTCCGCAGTTCATCAATGTGCTGCGCGGCGAGATGAGCATGGTCGGGCCCCGACCGCCTATCCAGTACGAGGTCGACGAGTACAAGGACTGGCATCTCCGCCGGCTTCATATCCGTCCAGGTCTTACCGGACTGTGGCAAGTCAGCGGGCGCAATCGGCTCTCCTTCGAGCAGATGGTTCGCTTGGATATCGACTACATTGAGAACTGGTCCCTTTGGCTCGACGTCAAGATTCTCTTGCGCACGGTGGGAGTCGTGCTGAAGCTGGGCGACACCCGCTAGGGAACGCCAATGGCCGCCGCAAAACCGGAACGCTACATCGCACGGAACATCATCTACTGGTTTGGCATTTGCGTTGCGGGGTTTGTGCTTCTTACCGCGGTGCGGCAGGGCGGGTCGCGGATCACGGCGCGACACGAGGCCCGTCAACTCCTGGCCGAGGGCGAGACCTACAGCGCCCAGAATGCCGATCTCGAGTGCCAGCGAACGCTCGATAGAGCCCTCCGCTTGGATCCTGCCGTTAGCGAGCAGATTGTGGATCGGTTCGGCGGTCGCCTCATTGGCCTGCCCCTGGTGTATAGCCATCTGAGTGGGCTCGTGGCGGATCCGCCCGGCTACGTGAGCCGCGAGGCCCTCGTCAAGCTCAGCGTCCTCATGGGCGACATCTATCGTGCCGGGGACCCCATTTCCGGTGGGCCACCCGGCCGCCGCGATGGGGCATCCCTGTTGTTGCTCGGGCGCCTAGCCCTCGACAAGGGCGACCTCTTTCAGGCGCGCGATCATTACGACCGCTACTGGGCAAACGATCATGACCGGCGACTCGATGCGGTGTCGGCCGTTTTCCTTGGGAATCCGGATGGGGCCCCGGCGTTACGGGATGCCGGCCGCCGCCTGTTCTGGGCCGGCCTATGGGAAGAGGCGTTCAGCGCCTTCGACTCAGCGCGCAAGCGGGGGGGAGACGATCCCGAGCTGCAGTTCTACGAAGGCGTGCAATTGGAGCTGGCGGGGCAACCCGACGAGGCCTTGCGCGCGTATCGCAAGGTTCTCGAACGCGCGCCGAACCATCTCATGACCCTCAAGCGAGTCGTCGCCCTCGAAACCCATTGAGGACTCAGCGGCTACTTGCCCGGATTCGCCGCGACGCGTCGCCCACAACGAGGGCATTTCACCGCGTCATGCGGATAGTCCGGTGGCAGCTTGAAACGGAGCCCGCACGCGCACGCGAGAAATGTGAATCCGTTTAGCTTCCGGACCAAGTCACCCGCATCGCGCAGTTGACGTCGTCCGCCGCTCTCAGGTGCGCCCTCACGGGTCTTGCGGACCTCGGCTTCGTTGTCCTGCGCAAGGACGGATGCCGGCATATGGGCGCGGCCTTTACCGGCGATCTCCGCCCATGCGTTCCGATACTCAGCATACGACACGTTGCCGCCGATGCTGCGGAGAATGCGGATGCGCTCCTCGATGGGCGGATGGGTGCTGGTGAGCGACGTGGCGTGTCGCGCGGCGCCCTTGAGCGGATTCTTGATGTACATCGGCGCCGTGGCCCGGTTTCCATGCGCCAAGATCGCGCTGTCGCCCCCTATGCGTTCGAGCGCCCGCGCAAGACCCTCGGGATACCGCGTCAACACCACCGCATTTGCATCGGCCAGATACTCGCGTCGGCGGGATATGGCGAAGTAGATCAGCTTGGCCAGAATGGGCGCCAGGATCGCCAACACAAGCGCCACAACCATCATGACGACCTGCGCTTGCCCGCCGCCGCGAGACGACTGGTAGCGACGTGACCGTCCGCCGCCGCTGTGCCACAGGCCGCGAAGGAAGATCTCGGACACCATAACAATGGTTCCGAGAAGGACGCCCGCCATCGACATGAGCAGGACATCGCGATTCACGATGTGCGACATCTCGTGGGCGATCACGCCCTGGAGCTCATCGCGATTCAGTTTGCCCAGCAGGCCGGCCGTGACGGCCACGGCCGCCTTGTCCGGCGAACGTCCCGTCGCAAAGGCGTTCATGGCCATGTCGTTGACGATGTAGACCTTGGGCATGCGGGGCAGGGCGGCGGCAATCTTCATTTCTTCCACCACGTTGAAGAGCTGAGGGTGGTCATCGTGGGTGATCTCCTTGCCACCGCTCACCGCCAACAGGATATTGCCGCCCTGGAAGTAGGCCATCAACGACATAACCGCCCACACGGCCCCCGCCACGGCGAGGCCGATGAAGCCGCCCTGGGGCACCACCGCTTCGCCGATCGTGTAGCCGAGCCCCAGCAGAAGGGCCGCGATCAGTACCACGAGCGCGATAGACTTGCGTTTGTTGGATCGAATCTGTTCCCACATAACCTGAACAAGCGCGGGGGATTGGCACAACCGCTAGAAACTGACCTTCGGCGCCTCGCGTTCGCCGGCCACTTCGATCTCGAAGAACTCCGCTTGCTTGAAGCCGAACAGGCCGGCCACGATGTTGCTTGGAAACATCTGGATCTTGTTGTTCAGCGACATCGCCTGATCGTTGTAGGCCTGACGCGCGAAACTAATCTTGTTCTCGGTGGACGTCAACTCTTCCTGAAGCGCCAGGAAGTTCTGATTTGCTTTGAGATCGGGATAGTTTTCCACCACAACAAAGAAACTGCTGAGCGCCTGGCTCAATCCGGACTCAACGCGGGCTTGTTCGCCCACGCCTCCCCCGCTGGCCTGCGCGGCCAGGTTCCGGGCCTTGGTGATGTTCTCGAGCGTGGCCCGCTCGTGTTGCATGTATCCCTTTGCCGTCTCGACAAGGTTGGGGATCAGATCGTGACGCCGCTTGAGTTGAACGTCGATCTGCGACCACGCGTTCTTGACGGCGTTCCGCAGTTGCACCAGGCCGTTGTACGTGCCGATGACCGCCAGGGCCAACACAACGACCACCGCCAACACGACCAGCCCTACTATCATGTCGCCTCCCTTTCTAGACCATCAATCGAGGTTGTCGCTCGGATGACCCGAGAATACCTGGGACAAAAACTGGGGGATTCCACTGTGGGCGAAGCCTTCGGCATGACAAAGGATCTGGGCCAACTCGCCTTTGTCAAACCACAGTCCATCGCCCGCCGGACACCGATCATAGGTTACCGGGCGTTCGCCGCGTGAGACGTCTTTGCCCATCTTCTTGCCGCAGATCGGACAGCGCCGCGGCCTCTCGCCCTTGGCCAAGGCCCGATCGCCGCCTCTTAGAAATCCATGGCATCTTACCGCGTCGCCGAACAGAAGTTCGATCTCGCCCGCATCCAGCCAGATGCCACCGCACGCCGTGCAATGATCGACCTCGACGCTATCGTGCTCGATAACAATCATGGGCTTCTTGCAGACCGGACATTGCATCTCACATCTCACTGCGCCAAGCTTGCGCGGCAACCCGCCCGCAAGCCATTCTAAAGACAAGTGTTCCTTCGGTCAACCGCCTTGATCCCGGGCCCGCTGGGGAGAACGCATAGCGGGGGGATCGGATGTGCGCGATGCGGAAGGGGCTTTCTGTCGGCTGAGCGGGGCGATGTGCTCGTCGAAGGCTTTGGTTACCGCAGCCATGACCTGCGCGCGGAACCGGCCGTAGACCGCAATCCACTTGGCGCCTTCCTCCGTGAGCAGCGTTTCGCCGCCATCGCGTCCGCCACGGCGTTTGTCGAGCAGGCGGACGCCGAGAAGTCGTTCAGCCTTCCGGAGATCGCCCCAGGCCTTGCGGTAACTGATACCAAGGGTCTCACACGCAGCGGTCAACGAGCCTTCCCGCGCGATGGCCTGGAGCAACCTCCACTTGCCGTCGCCGAGGCCGCCTTCATCCTCTGGGCCGGTCAGCCACAGTCGGCACGCCGGTTTCAGCGAGGTGCCGTGGGGTTCTACGCCGGCCTCGTTCTTTTCCTTACGCTCCATGGCGTCAGTGTGCGACTTGCCGACGCGGAAATCAATGCGGACTACCGTCTCCACGCCGTCCATGCCGTCCGTGCGTCGCAGGAACCCCAAGGGCCACCCGGTTGATTCCCGTTGGCGCGCGGACGACAATGCCCCGGTGAACTGGGGTTCGAACGAGGAGACCATTCCATGAGCGTTGTATTCCGGCTATCGGTGCTGACCGCAGTTGCCGTCCTAGAAGCGGCGCCGGTCTTTGCCGAACGACTCGCCTTCGAGGGCGCGGGGCTCGATCTGGCGGCGGACGCCCAACGACTTTCCAACACCGGGTTCGAGCAGGCCGACAACGACTTGGCGGAGGAATGGGCATTCTGGGCGGACGGGTATGATCGCATCGCCGACGCCGGGCGAAACGGCGGCGCGGCGGTTCGGTGTGTCTCGAACGATGCTGAGGCCCAACACGGCGCGCGCCAGGTAGTGCGGTTGGATCAGACCGTGCCCAGGATCCTCGTGGCTCGGGGCTGGAGTCGCGCGGAAGGTGTCGACGGGAGTTCGAACACCGGTTACGCCATCTATCTGGACATCACCTACGCCGACGGCGACCACCTCTGGGGCGAAACGGCGGATTTCCGGACAGGCACGCACGATTGGGAACAGCGTCAGTGCGTGGTAATGCCGTCCAAGCCCATCCGCGAACTCACCGCCCATGTCTTGTTCCGAGGACACACCGGCATGGTGTGGTTCGACGACGTCGAGTTGTTCGAATTGACCGACCGCATGATGCTGTTTGAGGGCGTCCCGGTGTCCGGACTAGGCGAGGCGCCCGAGATTCGGGCGATCACCACGCTGAGGACGGAGGATGGGTTGACGCTCGACCTCGATGCGAACACGGGGTTCATTGACAGCCTCGCCGTCAACGGTCGACCGATCGGCGGTGGCGCACCGTGCCTCTTCGTGCGCGATGCAGCGGCGGAGAGCGACTTTGTCGTACCGGACGCTTGGGCGGCGCAGGAGGGCGAAGAGGTGGCCATCGGCGGCGCGTTGCCCTCGATGGAGGCGCGCCTGGCTGCGCGGTTCACCGCGCGCGCGGATCGAATCGAGCTTGCCGGCGAGATTTGTGACGAACGCGGCGAGGATCGCGCCGTGACCGTCTACGTTGCGGTTCCGGTGCAGGGAGAGGATTGGCTATGGTGTGAAGATGCACGCCGCGCTGAACCGGCCTGCGGCCTGATGGTGAACGCGCAGGCCACCGGCGCCGGCGCGACGGGCACCTGTTCGCCTTATCCGCTGGCGGCGCTGGCCGGACCTCGCGGTGGCATCGCTATCGCTACACCTCTCGACGATCCGCGCCACCAGCGCCTGGGCTATGACGCCCACACCGGACTCCTCTTCGCCGCGTTCGATCTGGGCCTCTCGCCCGATGCCGCCAAGTCGCCGGGACGGGCGACCTTCCGCGTGCTATTCTACACCTTCGGGCCCGAGTGGCAATTTCGCGCCGCCCTCGAACGGTACTATGCGTTGTTCCCGGACGCGTTCGAGAAGCGGGTGCCGTGCGAAGGCCTGTGGATGGCCTTCACGGATATCAGCGCTGTCGAGGACCCGGCGGATTTCGGATTTGCGTTTCACGAAGGCACCAACAATGTACCATGGGACGAAGCCAACGGCGTGCTGAGCTTCGTCTACACCGAACCGATGACGCAGTGGCTGGCGTTGCCCAAGGAGGTCGAGCGCAGCCACGCAGGCGTGGTTGGCTACCTCGATGCCTTGCGCGGGTGTGACGATCCGGCCGAGCGCGACATGGCGGCGCTCGTTGACGGCTCAGCCGTTCGCGACGCGGCCGGGAATCACGTCCTGGGCGTTCATGATACGCCGTGGTGCGATGGCTGTGTGTTCGCGCTCAATCCGGATCCCGATATTCCGAAGGATGTGAACGGGCGCAATCGCGGCTCGGACGAGTACGCGCGTCTCACGGACACGGTGTCCGCGTCGGGTCCACGCGGCCTGTCGGCGTGGGCCGTCCACGGCTCAGGTTACGTCACTGATGCGAACGTACGCCATGGTGGCGCGCAGTCGATTCGCGTGGCACTCGATGCGCCGGGCGGCCAGGCCGGTGCGCGTCAGCGGGTGACGCTTGCTCAGACCACGCCCGCGCCACTCGTCCTGCGCGCATGGATACGCACGGAGAAGCTCACAGGAGACGCAAACAATGATTGCTCCGTGTACGTCGACCTCGAGCACTCGGACGGAACGCCGCTATTCGGCCAGACGATCCCGATTCCGGCTGGCTCCGCCGAGTTTCACCTCGTCGAGCGCACGATCCAGTCGGACAAGGCCTTCGCTGGTGCGTCGGTCCATCTCCTGATGCGTGGGAATCACACCGGTTCGGTATGGTTCGACGATGTGTACCTCGGTGAGGAAGGCTTGGAGGTGAATCTAATCGAGAACAGCGGACTCGAGGGCGCGCTGGCATCAAGCGAGGAAGTCGACGGCGTCTACATCGATTCCTACGAGTTCTGGGCAACGACGATCGACTATGACCGACGGCACTTCGCCGGTGCGGATCTACCCCTCGTATTCGATACACACACGCACGAGGTTGGCATTCTAACGGTCTTCGCAACCTTCGAGTTCGAGCGCGAAATGGCGCGTCGGATGCGCGCCGATGGCAAGTTCATGATGGCCAATGGGGTACTGTACCGGTTCGGATTCCCGGCCGCGTGGCTCGACGTGCTCGGTACCGAAACGAACTGGTTCCACGGTGGAAGCTGGCAGCCGGCGAGCGATTCCAACCTGTGTTTCTACCGCGCGCTCTGCTATCAGAAGCCGTACTGCTTTTTGCTGAACACGCACTATGCTGACCTCGACCTCGACGACATCGAGCGATACATGCGGCGCGCCGTATTTTACGGCATGTTCCCAGGGTTCTTCAGTGAAGATGCTTCGACGAACTGCTTCTTCGAGAATCCAGACTGGTACAACGCCGCGCGCCCCCTGTTCAAGCAGTATGTACCGTTGGCGCGACGTCTCGCGGCTGCGGGATGGGAGCCCATCACCCATGGGCGCTCCGGCGATGATCGCGTGTACGTAGAGCGCTACGGCCGCGCGGAGGATGGGACCATCTACTTCGCCACGTGTAACGAGACCGATGCGGCAGTGGAGACGACGGTGCGTGTTGCGCTTGGCGCCCTCGGGTGGAACGATCGCGACGTGGCCGTCTATTGCGTGGAGGATGGCGACGCCGTCGATGTGACAAGGGAGGGGAGCGAAGTGCATTTCCCGGTACGACTCGAACCCGACGGCTTGCTCATCGTTGCGCTGACGGCACGTGGCCAGGTTTGATTGGTCCCGTATGATGGTTCATACTTTCGACGGGTCGCGCGATGCCATATCGCCTAAGCGGAGGGCCTGTCTGTGCGGTTAATGCGCTCTTCTGTACCTGTCCTGTCCTTGGCGCTTGTTGTGCTTGCGGGATGCGGCCAACCGCCCGGAACGCCGCCGCCTTCTCCGACGGAGGGCGTAGCGGCGGGCGATTCGGTGGACGGCGACTGGTTGGTTGAGCGACTGAGCGCCGAGATGCCTCACCTCAATCCGTACACGAGCTCGGACGCCTATGCAGCGGCGATCATCGGTCTCGTGTTTGACACGCTGCTCCAGCGCGATAACGAGACGCTCGAACTCGAACCGCACCTCGCCGAAAGCTACGAGATTGCCGAGGACCACCTCACCTACACGTTCACGCTTCGCCACGGCGTAACCTTCTCGGATGGCGAGCCACTCACGGCCGAGGATGTCAAGTTCAGCTTTGACAAACTGAAGGATCCGGCGGTGGACGCGCCGCACCTCCGCAACTACTATCAGGATGTAACGGCCTGCGAGATCGTTGACGAACGGACCGTGCGGTTCACGTGCAGTCAACCGTACTTCCGCCACTTGCTCATGCTGGGCGGTTTCGAGATCCTGCCGGAGCATATCTATGGCCAAGGCGATTTCAACAACCATCCGAATAATCGCAATCCGATCGGTTCCGGCCCTTATGTGCTCGAGCGCTGGGATACGGGCAAGGAAATCGTGGTCGTCCGGAATGAGAACTACTGGAATGAAGAGAAGAAGCCGCGTATTGTCCGGCGTGTGTACAAGCTGATCACGGACGATAACGCGGCGTTCCAGGTGTTGCTGCGGCAGGAGATGGACTTGATGAACCTGCTGCCCGAGCAGTGGGTTGGCCGCGCGGCGAAACCCTCGTTCGACGAGAAGTTCGACAAGTATTCGTATTACCGGCCGTACTACAACTACATTGGCTGGAACGCGCGCAATCCGCTGTTCGCCGACAAGCGCGTCCGCCGCGCCATGACGATGCTCCTCGATCGCGAAACCATCCGCGAGACCATCTACCACGGACTCGCCCAGACGATCTCGGGCAACTTCTTCATCGATAGCCCGGAGTACAACAAGGCGATTCAGCCGTGGCCGTTCGACCCGGCCAAGGGGAAGACGTTGCTGGACGAGGCCGGTTGGACGGACTCGAACGGCGATGGGCTACGGGACAAGGGCGGCACGGCGTTCCAGTTCGAGTTGCTGATTGTGAACGCGAATCCCGTGGCGGAACAGGTGGCCACGGTGTTCCAGGAGGAGTTGCGCCGCGCGGGCATCGAGATGACCATCCGGCCGCTCGAATGGGCCACGTTTTTGCAGAGCGTCGACGAGCGCCGGTTCGAAGCGGTGATGCTCGGCTGGTCGATGCCGCCGGACGCGGATCCCTACCAGGTTTGGCACTCATCGCAGGCCGAGAAGGGCTCGAACTACGTCAATTTCGTTAGTGAGGAGGCGGATCGGCTCATCGAGCAGGCGCGCACTGAGTTCGACCAGGACAAGCGAATCGAGATGTATCGGCGGTTTCACGAGATCCTGCATGAGGAACAGCCGTATAGCTTCATGTTCTGCTCGAAGGTGTTGCTGGCGGTTGACAAACGGTTCCGTAACGTGACGATGTATCCATTGGGGCCGGACACGCTCGAATGGTGGGTGCCCGCGGCGGTTCAGCGTTATCACTGATGAAAGCCTACCTGATACGCCGAATGCTCTTGGTGATACCAACGTTCGTTGGTATCAGTCTGCTTTCTTTCGCGGTGATCCAGTTGGCGCCGGGAAGTCCCGTCTACTTCAAGCTGCGCGGCATGGATCAAAGCCTCAAATCGGATAGCATGACGCAGGAGATCATCGAGCAGACCAAGGCGCTCTACGGCCTCGACAAGCCGCTGTGGAAGCAATACGTCCTGTGGCTGGGCCGCCTCGTGACGCTCGACTTCGGCAAGTCGTACAAGGATTGGCGCCCGGTACGCGACAAGATCCTCGATGCGCTCCCCATCACGTTGCAGCTCAACATCATCTCGCTACTCATCGTATACCTGATATCCGTGCCTGTCGGCGTGTATTCGGCCACCCATCACCGCCGTTGGAGCGATAACATCATCACGGTGATCCTCTTCATTCTGTACAGCCTGCCGAGCTTCTGGGTGGCCATGCTGCTCATCTACTTTCTCGGCGGCGGCGAGTGGCTCAACTGGTTCCCGGTGTACGGTGTGAGTTCTGTGGGCGCCGAAGACCTGCCGTGGTACCGCTGGCTGGCCGATCGCTCGTGGCATCTCGTCTTGCCGGTGTTCTGCTTGAGCTACGGCGGCCTCGCCGGCCTCTCTCGGTACGCGCGCGGGGGCATGCTCGACACGATCCGGCAGGACTACATCCGGACCGCCCGCGCCTACGGCTTCTCCGAAAAGGTCGTCGTTTTCAAATACGCGATGCGGAACTCGCTCATCCCGATCATCACGCTTCTGGCGACGCTGTTGCCGGGCCTCATCGGCGGTAGCGTCATTATCGAGAGCATCTTCTCGATTCCCGGCATGGGCCGGCTTGGTTTCGAGGCGGTGCTATCGCGCGACTATCCGCTGATCATGGGCATCATGTCCGTGTCGGCCTTTCTCACGCTCATCGGCCTGATTCTGTCGGATATCTTGTATGCCATTGCGGATCCGAGGATAAGCTTCGAATGACGGCGCGACGGCGAAACCAGAGCTATTGGCGCCTTGTGGGCCGCCAGTTCCGGAAGAACCGGCTCTCCGTCTTCGGCCTCTTCTTGGTGGCGTTTCTGTTTCTGGTCGCGATCCTGGCGCCGTTCATCGCCGAGGAACGGCCCATCTACCTCGAACGCGCCGGAAAGACGTACTGGTTCGCCAACATCATCGATTATGAGGACCTTCTTAGGGTGGATTTCCGGATCGGCGAATCCGGGGCCGGCGACCGCATTCTCCGGCCGCCGGTGCCGCATGGCCCGCTGAGCCAGGACTTGCGCGATCGGCTCAAGCCGCCCGACAGGGCCCATCTCCTGGGCACGGACGATCGCGGACGCGACGTCCTCAGCCGCATGGTATGGGGCACCCGGATCTCGATGTCCATCGGTTTCGTGGCCGTCGGGATCGCCGTGGTGATCGGCATCATCCTGGGCGCGCTCGGCGGTTACTACGGCGGCTTGGTTGACATGTTGGTCCAGCGCGTCATCGAGATCATGATGTGTTTTCCAACGTTCTTCGTGATCATCACGCTGATCGCCTTCCTGCCGCCGAGCATCTACAACATCATGATCGTTATCGGCATCACCGGCTGGACGGGCGTGGCCCGGCTGGTGCGGGGCGAGTTCCTCCGTTTGCGCGAAGGCGATTTCGCCACGGCCGCGCGAGCCACGGGACTCAGCGATCGCCGTGTCATGTTCCGTCACCTGCTGCCGAACGCGCTATCGCCCGTACTGATCAGTGCGACCTTCGGCATCGCCGGGGCGATCCTCACCGAGTCCGGGCTGAGTTTCCTCGGTTTCGGCGCCCCGCCGCCGACGGCGAGCTGGGGCGAGATCCTCAAGCAGTCGCAGCAGTACGTCGATTTCGCGTGGTGGCTTGTGGTGTTTCCCGGCGCGGCGATTTTCCTGACGGTGACGGCCTTCAACCTGGTGGGCGAAGGTCTACGCGATGCCATGGATCCTCGACTGCGCGAGTGAACAAATGCGGCGGGTGCTCGTCGATCTGATCGAAGGGAGGTGCCATTGTGAAACGATTCCTTGCCTGTGCGGTCGCTGGCCTGGCGATCCTCGCGTCGGCGTGGGCCGCTGACGATGCCGTGTCGGAGGCGGCACCCGCAGAGGCGACACAGGATCTGTCCATTTGGAAGCCGCAAATCGAGAAGGTTCACAAGCAATTCGACGTTCTCAAGCTGTTTAGTGCCGCGACGCAATTCGGCGGCGTGTCGGTGAAGCTGCCGGATCAAGTCCAGCAAATCCCCCTCGGACTCTTTCCGGAGACGAAGAAGCTGGAGGATATGGGCGTCCGTGTCTTCTTGAAGGAACTCGAGTTCAAGAACGCCGACTTTTCGTACGACAAGGAGCCGCAGTGGATCGAGAACCACCCGGCCGTGCCGTCCATGATGAAGTTCGGACGCGTTGGATTCACGGCCAAAGTCAAGACGGGTCTCGGCGAGCTACCGGTCGAGTGCGAGTTTCAGGATGGGCAGTTGCCTTTCGACTTTGACCTCACCGACGTCGGATACGCCGTGAACGTAATTCCGGAACGGCGCAACACGGAGGCGCAGCTTGACAACCTTCGGTTCAAACTGGGCCAGGGCCCGGGCGGCGGACTGGTGTCCAAGATCTTCGGTAAGGAGCTGGCCAAAACGATTCTGAAGTTCGCGGCCGGACAGACCTTGGTCATGGAGAAGGGATCACTCCTCAGTCAGGAGAACTTGGACAGAATGATTGACAAAGACTCCGTGCTGGCCGATCCGGCCGTTCAGAATCTTCTGCGCGGTATCCTCAAGTGACGATCGGGTCCGGTGGTAGGATGGAGGTGACGGGCGTGGATGAGTCGCGCGCGCTGTTACGCGTCCGCAATCTGAAGACGTACTTCAAGACCGACGACGGCGACGCGTTGGCGGTGGATGACGTTTCGTTCGACGTGCCCGCCGGAAAGACGGTGGCGTTAGTTGGCGAGAGCGGCTGCGGGAAGAGCGTGACGGCCCTCTCGATTTTGCGGCTGGTCCCGGATCCGCCGGGTCGGATCGCCGGCGGCGAGATCCGCTTCGAAGGGCGCAACCTGCTTCAGCTTTCCGAGGCGGAGATGCGCACGATTCGGGGCAATCGCATTTCGATGATCTTTCAAGAGCCGATGACCTCGCTCAATCCGGTGTTCCGCGTCGGCAATCAGATCGCGGCGGCGATCCGCCTTCATCGGAAATGTGGCTGGGATGACGCGCGCGCGCAAGCCATCGACCTCCTGGATCGCGTCGGGATACCGGCGCCGGCCGAGCGCGTGAACGACTACCCGCACCAGATGTCCGGCGGCATGCGCCAGCGCGTGATGATTGCCATGGCCCTGGCCTGCGGCCCGGCGCTCCTCATCGCCGACGAGCCGACGACGGCATTGGATGTGACGATCCAGGCGCAGATTCTCGAGTTGCTCGGCGAACTCCAACGCGATACTGGTATGACGGTGCTGCTCATCACGCATGACCTCGCCGTGGTTGCCGAGACGGCTGACGAGGCCGCCATCATGTACGCGGGCCGAGTCGTCGAGTACGCCTCCGTGCGAGCGCTGTTCGGGGCGCCCAAGCACCCCTACACACTCGGCCTGTTCGATTCCGTGCCAAGACTCGATTCCGAGAAGCGCCGGCTGAGTACCATTGCCGGCCAGGTGCCCGCCGCCACCGATTTCCCGCCCGGATGCCGATTCCATTCTCGGTGTCCCTACGCGATGGCGATCTGCCGGGAGAAGACGCCGGTGCTCCAGCCGTGCGGGCCAGCCCATACGGTGGCATGTTGGCTTCACGATGGAAACGAGATGGCCGCGCAAGGCAAGCCGGCCGGCATCCCTGTGGCTGCGCGGGCGTAAACATCGCCTCAGAAGGCATGGCCCAGACTGAGGTAGACCTGGAATCGGTCGTCGACGTTGTCCGGCGCATTGAGGGGGAATCCGACGTCGAAACGAACGGGGCCGACGGGCGTGTCGTAGCGCGCACCGACACCAGCGCCCCAGCGAACCGGCTCGTCGAAATCCGGCCAGGCCGATGGCATGACGGTTCCGCCTTCGAGGAAGGTAACGAGACCAAGCCTCGAGGTAACGGCCGTACGGAGTTCGAGACACGCCTCGAACAACGATCGCCCGCCCACGGGGTCATCGCGGTAGGTCGGCCCAACGGCTTGATACGGATAGCCACGTATGGAACCGCCGCCGCCCGCGTAGAACCGCTCGTCTGCCGGCACGCTGTCTAGGGATGCGCCGACCAACGCACCCAGCCGGAGTCGTCCGGCGAGTATTACGCGCGGCGCTTCGCTCAGCGTGAGGTAATGGCGATACTGGGTCGATGCCTTGACAAAACCGGCGCGCAGGCCGTTGAGGTCGAGCGTCGGTCTGAGCTCGACGTCCAGCCGGTAGCCATCGCCGGGATCGAAGGGTTCGTCGGTCTCTTCGAGTTTGAGTGTGGCCGGGAGCGCGAGCAGTGAGAAGTGGCGCGTTTCATCGAACTGCCGCACGTCCACATCGCGAAGCGCCACACCGCCGCCCATCTCGAGCCGGTCCGAAAGCACGCGCGTGAGCAGGGCCTCGACGCTGAGGCCGCGACTCACAAAGGCGTCCGGGCGGTCGTGCGCAAGCCGCAGCTTCGCGTCCAGGGTCTGATCCGGGCGGAGGAAGGCCGGCTTCCGGAAGAGGCCCTCGAAGCTGGCCTCGATTTCGGAGGCCGTGAGGTTGAGGCGCAACCGCTCGCCGTGGTGAAACAGGTTGCGGTGCTCCCACCAGACGCGCGATCCCAAGCCCTCGTCGGTCTTGTATCCGACGCCGACGCCGACGGTACGCTGTTTCCGCTCGGTAACGACGACGCGAACCGGCAGGTCGCCGTTTGGATCCACTTCTTCATCCGTGGTGACGCGAACCGTCGAGAACAGGCCGCTGCGACTGAGCCGGTTCTGGAGTCTCGTCAGCAACGATCCGTTGAACGCATCACCGTTCTGCCATGGAATGGCATTGTGCCCGATCGACGCGTCCACGTCGACGAAGCCTTCCAGGGAGACTGTGCCGAAGCGGGCCGCCGATCCCGGCGCGACGAGGAAGATCAGGTGCGCCGTGGTGGCGTCATGGTCGACCAAGACCTTTCGCTCGGCAATAGATGGAAAGGGATATCCCTGATCGCGGAGGCGCTCGAGGAGTCTCCGTTGCGCTTCGACGATGACCTTGGTGCCGACAGGCCGGCCGATCTCGAGGCCGAGATCGAGGGGGGACGGAAGCGAGACGGGCGTGCGGTCCGGATCTTCGGCCAGGGTGATGGTGGCCGATTCGAGCGCGTACGGCTCGCCGGGATCGATACGGAAGGTCACCAGGATGGGATCGACCCTTTCGTCGACGTCGGCGTCGACGGTGGCGCCGTAGAAACCGCGCGCGCGTAGTTCCTGTTCGAGGCGCGGTTGATCGCGCTCGACGCGTTTGTTCAGGAGCAGGCGCGTGGCCGGCGTCGTCTCACGGAGCGCCACCGTGTCCGACAAGTCCTCGAGTGCCTTGCGCAGCTTCTTCTCGGCCACGCCGTCGAACCGGACGTCGTAGGACACAGTGCCTTCTTCGGCCCACGCCAAAGCGGTAGCCGCGAGAATGAGTGCGGCGAAGCCAATTCGAGGCCACCTTGTCACATGCATCGCGTCATGTCCGATACCAAGGAAGATCTTTCGTGGAGCGCCGTCGGCTTGTGCCATGGTAGCAGGGCGCTTGCCGAGTTGTCATCTGAGTGACGAGACGCGTCGTCGGCGTTGTGACGGTGTTCGGCGCGTGGTAGACTACGCTTCGCAAGGGTTCGGCAGTAGGACCCATAGGACCAATACGACCTATTCGCCGGAACGGAGCGAAGCTCAACCAGAAGGTGCAGAACATGGTTTTGCGTAACGAAATCCGCGCGGCGCTCGGCGTTGCGATGGCGTTGCTGGTGCTATGCGGCACGGGATGCGGCTGGATCGCGGACAAAGATCGCATCCGAATCGCGAAGGTGGACGATCGGTACGTCACGCGCGGCGACCTGTACCAGATGCTTCGCGATATGCCGGACGAGGATCGGCCGCAGATTGGCACGAAGGGCGACTTGGTACGCGTCGTGCGCGAGCATGTGGATTCGTTGATCAAGATCCCGTTGGGCGAGCAGCTCGAGGCGGAAGGTACGATCAAGGTGCCTCGGGAGAAAGCGATGCAGCAGTTCTTCGCGATGCATCCCGAGGAGAACTACCAGTTGCTGTTCTCGGAGGCGGACCCGGCAAGCTTCGGCATGTCGCCGACGCAGTGGAAGCTGGCGCGCGACGAGGCCGAGATGGCGATCGATCGCATCGAGGCGCGGATTCGCGGTGACGCGGCGGTGATGTACCTAGCCGTGACGGCCGCGAAGAACCAGGAACTGGACATTTCGGATGAGGAGTACGAGGGGGAGTACAAACTGCGTGCCGATGCCCTCAAGACCTTCGAGCGGATGCATTTCATGGGCATTCGATTCCCGTCGTCGGATCCGAATGCTGCGGCCGAAGCGGCCGACGTGCGTAAACGGATCGACGCGGGCGAGCGTTTCGAGACGGTTGCCGATGAGTATCTCGCCAAGGGCAAAGACTACATCCTGAACTCGGACATCCAGAACGACCCGAGTGCGCCGGGTTTCCGAGGATTTTGGATCAGTGCTTCCGGCGCCGAGCCGGGCGATATTCTCGGCCCGATCTTCATGCCCGCGTCGGTTGGCACATCGACGTCGGATAGCACGAAGGTCATGTCGATGCCGGACGCCTACGTTGTCTTCCAGGTGCTTGAGCGCTGGCCGGAGCGACAGCTCACTCTCGAGGAGGCCAAGCCGGTACTGGCACCGGTGATTCTTGTGGCGAAGATGATGAAGCGCTTGCGCGAGGAACACGGGGTCGAGCTCTACTACGACAAGTTGCCGGATCCCGGCATGTTCGCCCGCCGAGAGGGTGGCGATCCTATCTCGGGCGTCGAGTAGCTCATTCGAGAAAGGCCAGGCCCATATCGCGAGCGACGCCGCGCACGTAAGCCGCGGCTTGTTTGTATTCCTCGGCGGAGGGCAAGTGTTCAAGCATGAGGGGGGCGTCCGGTTCGAGTTTCGAGAGCTCGCGCAGGAAGGTTCCGTAGTCCAAACGGCCTAGGCCGGGTCGGACCTCGTCAAGGTGCGTCATGAGCGCGCTCTGGAGCAGGATGTCCTTGCCGTGGCAACTGCGGATGTGCGGCCCGAGTTTCTGGAAACACTCCGTGATCAACGCGCCGTTGTTGAAGTACCGCTGGGGACTGCACACGAGATTTGTCGGATCGAGGTGAACGGCGAATCCCTTGCGGTCGATGGCCTTGACGAGGCGCACATAGGCGTCGGCCGAGTCCGGATACATCCACGGCATCGTCTCGAGGCTGTAGTACGTGCGCGTCGGATTCACGGCGTCGATGATATTGCGGACGGTCTCGACGATGAGGTCGAACGTCTCGTCGGTGAGGTTGGCGGGATCCGGTCCGTCCCATTGCTGGCCGCGCGAGCCCGCGATGTTCACGCAGCAACGCGCGCCGACGATCTCGGCCAGGGCGAGTTGCTTCGTGCAGCGGTCGAGGGCCTGTTTGCGCGTTGGCTCGTCCGGACTCATCGGATTGCTCCACGCACCAACCTCGGCGATCACGATGCCGGCCTCTTTCGCCGCGTCGGCATAGGCGCGCGCGACGTCCTCGGGAACCGCGTTGTCTACCGGGCAGTAGGCGGCTGAATACCCGGCGCGGCGTACCGCCGTGACCCAGGCCTCGGGCGAATCACAGGTCTCGAAGATGGGAGCACCTAGACGCATGATCGTTTCCTCCAGCGGAAAACGGGGACAGACAGCCCTCCTCGGGGACTCGGGGAAACGGGGACAGACAGCCCTCCTCGGGGACTCGGGAAAACGGGGACAGACAGCCCTCCTCGGGGACTCGGAGGGAGTCAGTCCCCGTTTTCCGCAGACGCATAGTCGCTTCCTTCATGTGTTCATTGCGCGCCGACGCGTGGCGGGCCGTCCAACTCGACGGCGACGGTCGTCACCACCTCGTCGCAGCGCGTCTCCGGCAGTAGGATGGTCTTGGTTTCGTTGTCGAACGCGAGGTCCTGATCTGTTTCGAGGAACCACGCGCGGCGAATCTCGTTCTCGAGACCCGGCAACGCCAATGGCGCGCCGGGATGCGACTCGAGGTGCACGTACAGCCGCGATCCCTTGGTCGTGCACGTGCCGGCCGGCAACGACGCGAAGGGCGAACCGGACGTGCCGTAGATGGATTCACCGTTCTTATCGAGCCAGGCGCCGATGGCCTCGAGGCGCGCCACGAACTCGGCCGGAATCTCGCCATCTGGTTTCGGCCCGACGTTCAGCAGTAGGTTGCCGCCGCGCCCGGCCACATTCACGAGTGCCCGGATGAGTTCCTCAGCGCTCTTGAACGCCGTATCGTCCGCTCGATAGCCCCACGAGGTGCCGATGGTCATGCACGCCTCCCACGGATATGGCTTCTCGCGCTCGAATTCCGTCGCCTTGTCGATCTCGTCGGGCTGCTCGCGCGTGAAGAAGTCGCACAGCCGCGTGACGCCGCGCAGGCCTTTGCCGAGGCGGTCGTTGACGACGGCATTCGGCTGGAGCGCGCGGATCATGCGCACGAGCTCGGCGGCGCGCCAGGTCTCCGCCGGATAGTCCCATTCGCCGTCAAACCAGATGCCATCGATGGGGCCGTAATTTGTGCAGAGTTCGCGCACCTGGGCGTGGAGGTACTCGACGTATTTCGGTAGGTACGGTTTGTAGTCGGGATGGTGCCAGTCGAGCATCGAATGGTAGAGGCAGATCTTGAGGCCGGCCGCGTGTGCCGCCTCGATGAGGGCGCCGGTGAAATCGGTCTTCGCCGCGTGGCTTACCGAGTTGTAGTCCGTCAACTCGGTGTCGAACTGGCAGAAGCCCTCGTGGTGTTTCGACGTGAAGGTTACGTACCGCGCGCCGGCATTCTTGGCGATGGCCATCCACTGCGCGGCGTCGAACTTCGCCGGCTGGAACACGTCCGCCTGTTTCTCGTATTCCTCGACGGGAATTCCTTCGTTAGCCATCACCCACGACACATAGGGCCCCTTGTCGTTCTTGGCAATGGTCGAGTACAGGCCCCAGTGGATGAACATGCCGAACTTGGCCTCGTTGAACCAGGCCTGGCGCTCGGCCTTGGCGGCGTTTTCGGCGTGCTGCACGGCCGCGGTACCGCGATCCTCGACGCCCGGCGTCCGGAACCAGTACTCGAGGAAATCGGCCAGTCGGCCCGGATACACGGCCCGTTTGATGTTCATCCACGTCAGTTGATCGCCCACCGAGTAGTAGAGATACGTTTGGCCGTTCCACTCGACAAGGTCCGGATCGGACGCATCGATTCCCTCGTCGAGTTCGTCGGGGGTCAGCACCGGATTGGCCGTGCTCAACTCCCAATGTTCGAGATCCTTCGAGCGGGCCATCCATACCTCGAAGAACCAGCGCGGCTGGCGGTGCTCGGTGTACAGCACGTAGTAGTAGCCGTTGGCATAGCGGATGCACGGACACGCCGTGTACCGATCCGTGCCGAGTACGGCGGTATCGAGCTTCGTCCAGTTCTCGAGATCCTGCGATCGCGCGAACTTGATTGTGAACTGCGGATACGCGCCGTCGTTTGACTCGTAGGCCATGACATAACCGTCGGGCCCGGCGCACACGGAGCTATTGAAGATGCTCTCGTTCTCCTGGATGATGACTACCTTGCTCTCCCAGTGCTCGAGATCCGACGACTTGAACAGCGTCACATCGTTCCACGGTCCGTGGTCCGGCTCGTAACGCGAGGCGAACGCGTAGATCACATCATCCTGCACGTGGACACAGGCCAGGCTGTAGCCTTCGGCGAACCGGCTCAGCTCTTCGCCGGTCTCCGCGTCCTTGATGAGCAGGTAGTAGTCCGCCTTCGTGCCGCCGCCGCCAGGCCGGACGCATTCCATGTGGCAGAGCCGCCCTCGCCAAATCAGGGGCGATAGCTCACACATGTCCTTCCGGATGAGCGTGCCCTTCTCGAGCGCCGCGCCGGGACTCGGGATCTCGGGCGGCACGATGCTCTGGAAGACTTCCGACGGCCATTGGGCTATCCGCAGGAATCCCTCCGGCACGCTCTGCTGGAATTGGACGTAGGCGCGGACGCTGCCTTTGGTCGTGTACGTGATGTCCTTCTCGGTCTCCTTGGCGTGCCGCACGCCGAACACCTTGTAGCCCATGAGCGTGCAGTCCTCGATGTCGATGTGCATGAGCTTGCCGTCCATCACGCTCTGGATGATCCCGTCAGTGGGCGTTCCGACCGGCTGCGAGAAGTTGAGCGCGGCCAGGCGGCAGTTCTTGAGTTGAATGCGCGAGAAGCCGTCGAAACCCGGATTGCCTACCTTGAGCGCGCATTGCGGTCCGACCATCGTGCAGTCTTCCATCACGACATCCGGGAAGTCCGGCATGTGATCGCGCTCGGACCGGACATACATGCCCGAGGCGTCGCCCCACCAATCCAAGCTCCAGAGCTCGCAGCGGCGGAACACGACCGGCTCCTGCTCGCGTCCGACAAACGCGCCGACGACACCGCCGAAAGCCCGGCCGATGCCGACGCAGTCCTCGACGATGGCCGTGAACTCGGCGCCTTTCTCGATGGTGAGGTCCCAGCCGATGCCGCCTTCGGCGCCGGTCATGTAGAGGTGGCGGTAGATCCAGCGGTCCCATCCGATGGCCGAGAAGTTCGGAGCGCAGCGCCACGGCCCCCACCAGTCGATGCTCTTGAGGCCGGCCTCGAGGCCGCCGTCGTTGAGCACGACGAATCCAGGATTTCCGCCGCCGCTCCCAGGGTCTGTTCGGACGATCATGTCCGGACTGCCCGAGTCGATCACGACCCAGCCGGTGGCGCCCGATCCGAGTTGGCCGTCGAAGTCGCCCTCGATGGTGTTATACGCGCCGGGCGCGCCCTTGTGAGCCGGATACAGGTTCGACTCGAAATACGTGTCGGGTCGTATGATCACTCGGTGACCGCCTTCGGCGTCCGGCACGGCCAGCAACGCCGCCTGGATCGACGTGAATGCCGTGGCCCAACTCCGGCCGTCCGAATTGTCGCCGAACCGCGAGACATACAGCGTGGCGCCTGCCCGGCCGCCTTCCGGCGCCGGCGCCGCGTTGATGCTGCCGGCCATGCAACCGATGATTACCGATACCACTGCGGTCATGATACGTCCTCCCTAATCACGTTCACATTCCAGGTTGCCTGCGCCGCCAGACTACCAAGGGGCAAAGCGCCATGTGGACTGCGCAAGCTTGCTTGCGCTCTGGCTCGAGCGGAGCTTGCTCCGCCGCCAACGCCCTCGTTCCCGCTGCAGGCGGGCCAGCAAGCTGGCCCGAAGAAGAGCGGTAGCAAGCTACCGCACTCCACATGGCCTCCGTGTGTCGCACGAAACCTGTCTCCCGATAGGACGTTTCTTGGTGCCCAACAGCCCCACTCCGTCATTGCGAGCGAAGCGAGGCCATCTCGAACCAACTTCGCCGTATTCATATGGAATAGATGACTTCGCTTCGCTCGTCATGACGGGAAGACGCGCATAGGCCGGCCGCTGGCAACGGGAGTCCCGCCATGGCTTCTACGCCTCGAGACCGAGCCGGAGCAGGCGATTGGCGTTCTTCCACATGATCTTCTGGTAGGCCTCATCCGAGATGTGCTTCTCGTCGCGGATCGACGTGAGCCACTGGACGTGCTGCATGTCATTCTTCACGGAACAGAAGTCGAGTCCGAGCAGCAGCCGATCCTGGAACTCGTCGATGAATTCATAGGCGTGTTCCGGATCGCGCATGAGGGCGTTGAGGCCGCTGCCGGCCGACAGGTCGCCGTGGAGGCCCGGATACTCGCGGAACAGGCGCTGGAGCGTACCGCCCGGCGCAACGGGCGTCTTCGGATAGCCGTTCTTCGTGTCGACGTCGACGTCGCCGCTGATCTCCGACCAGAATCCAGGGCTGTGGCCGAAGAAGCGCAGATCCGGAAAGCGTCGCAGGACGGTTTCAAGGCCCGGCAGATCGATGTCGTCGATCACGCCGTAACTGTTGACGTCCTCGGTGATGGTGTGCAGCGTGATGATCAGGCCGAGCTTCTCGGCGGCTTCGAGCATGCACAGCATCGGGTAATCCGTCCAGCGGATGCGCGCCGTCACCTCGCCGATGCCTTTACAGCCGAGCGCCTTGTACTGGCCGAGGAGGAACTCGAACTCTTCGACCTTGATCTTCTCCGGATCGCGCGGCAGTCGCGGATCCACGTTGCAGAACGGAATGAACCGGCCCGGATACCGCTCGCAAATCGCCAGAACCTCGCCGACGCTTTGCGGCTCGGCAGGACACTCGGCGTTGTTCAGCGGCAGGATGACCGCCATGTCGACGCCGAGGCGATCCATGACGGTGATCTGGTCCTCGGCCGACATGAAGGTCGTCGCGTTGCGGCTGGGATGTATCTTCGGAAACAGGAACACATGCGCATGAACGTCGATAATCATCGGTCTCTCATCCTTCTTCTGAGGTACGCGCAATCGCCGGAAAGCGGGGACAGACAGCCGTCTTCGGGGACTCAGACGGAGTCCGTCCCCGCTTTCCGACTGAGTTCATTCCACCGGCACGAGCCGGATATTGTCGAGATAACAGGCCACGTCCGCGTCGGCATCCGCGATGAATCCGAACCACTGAAGCACGCGGAAACGGTCGTCGCCGAAAGGCAGTTCCTCGAATCGCTTCGGCTCTTGGCCGGCGACGGTGATGGTCACCGCGTAACTCGTATTGCTGCCGCCCAAGACGCACTCGATCTCGATGTGCGTCCATTGGCCGTGCGGAATGGTCATCAGTTCTCTGCCGGACGCGGACACCATGCCGGCGCCGTTGATGATCACGGCGGGGCCGATCTTATACGGCTCGCCGGCGGTTCGCCACTCGTTGCGAAGCGCGGCGCCCGGTTCCATCCGCACATCAAAACTGCCGGCCGCGTTGCCGCCCTTGAAGAGCGGCTTGTAGAACAGGTGCGGATTCCACGAGCGTTCGAGGCCTTGGGCATCCGTGATTTTGAGCGCATGCGCGCCGGAAGCGGCGGTCTCGTCCGTCACGCGGATCGACGCGCGATCCGTCTCGCCGGAGACCGACGCCGAGGCGGGCGTCTGGCCGACATCGGTGCCTTCGAAGTCATCATCCACCGTCGTCGGTGTGAACGGCTCGGGCAGTTCCGAGGGCGGATGCTCGATGACTTTCGGCCCATCCACCCACGCCGGATCGCCGTACAGCCCGGCGCCGCTGATGTCGATAGGCCTGAAGCCCAGTTCGAGCGCGGGCGAATCGGGTTTCAGGCGGAAATCGAATGCTTGCGGATTCTCGAAGAGCGGATCGGCGATGATCGAGTGCTTGTCGTGTCCACGTTGCCGCCACTCGTCGAGATCGAGGCCAAGGAAATCCACGTAGCCGCTGCTTTCGTCCCAATAGCAATTGAAGTCGATGACGTAGTTGTCGTCTTTCCAGTTGCTACTCAGCAGCCGGCCGTTGTTGAAGTACACAATGTTGCGCTCGAAGAAAAACGATCGGTGATCCTCGGTGCGTGTCCGCTGTATCTGGCCTTCGTGCGTATAGGCGAAGATGTTGTTCATCACGCGGTTCTCTTTGCCGTAATGCTGGTGAAAACCGCCGGTCTTCGTGTTGTACACGACGTTGTTCTCGATGAGCAGGTCGGTGCTGCCTTCATCCGGATAGATACCCCATCCGCCGTAGTCATAGGCGAACACGTCGTGGATCAGGTTGTAACGCAGCACGGTGCCGGGCGCGATGCCGAGGGTGTAGATGCCGCCCATGTCGCTGAGCAGCCGCTTGCCGAGGTGGTGGATGTGGTTGTATTCGATGATGTTGTTGTGGGCCGAGCTCGCCGCATAGCCCCACGACCAGCCCACCGAGATGCCCGTGTAGTAGAAATCCGAGATCTCGTTGTGCGAAACCGTGTTGTACGACGAGCGGCCTATCCAGACGCCGACGCCGGGCATGAAGATCTTGCCGCCGTCGTGAATCCAGTTGTTGTCGACCACGTTGTGGCGGGCGACCTCGAACTCGTTGGCGCCTTCGCTGCCTTCGCCGAGGCGCACACCGCCGGCGCCGAGATCGTGCACGTGGTTGCGGAATATCCGGTTATCCTGGCAGCCGGCGCCGAACCAGATGCCGTAAGTGCTCACATGGGCGACCTCGCAGTCCTCGATCGAGCAGTGGCGCCCGCCGAGGGCGTGAAACGCCGCGATGACGCTCGAGGACGCCTGTTGGTTATTCATGCCTTCAGGGCCCAGACTGTAGTCGGTATGGTAGACCTTCAGGCCTTGGAAATGGAGGTGCTCGACAAACGCACCGGCTTTGAGGTCGCCCTCGATCTTCACGACCTGGCGCAGCATCGGCGCGATCACCTCGACGGAATCCATGGTCTCGCCGGGCATCGGCAGGTAGTAGACATCGCCGGTCTTGCGGTTGAGATACCATTCTCCGGGCGCATCGAGCCCTTCGATGATGTGCTCGACATAGTAGCGCTGACGTGGCCCGGCCCACCGGTTGAAGGGCCAGCCGCCCTTCCGATCCATGACGAGGATGTTGTTCTCGTCGTCGATCTTCGTGATTCGCAGGTGGGTCGTGTCCCAACTGTGAAACGACACGACGAGGGCATCCTCGATGTTCTGCCAATGCTGGATGTCGCCCTCGGCGAACTTGATGGCGTTGGTCGGGCCTTGGATTTCGGCGTCCGAGTTGGGATCCTTGATCACTGGCGCCGCGCCGTCCGTATAGAAGAAATCCTCATTGGGCGAGCGGGCCGGATGGCGGTATTCGCCGTTCACCCAGATCGCGCTGAACGGCGCGGGGCCGGGCCCGACGCCGTCCACGTGCGCCACCCAGCGGTCACCGTCCTGCTGCCAGCCCGTGATCGCCACGCCTCCGCTCAGCACCGGCTCCTCGCCGGCGTAGGCCTGATACGTGATGGGCGTGTCGTGTCGACCGGAATCCTCGGGCGTGAACACGAGCGGCTCGGACAAGCGGTACACACCTCCGCGCACCTGCACGTTGATCGGCGCGGACAACGGCGCGGAAGCCTTCATCGTGCGGATGGCGTCACGCGCTCCGGCGATGGTAGCGAAGGGACCGTCGGTGCCGTCGGCGGTGGGCTCGGGTAACGAACCAGACCATGCATCGTTGCCTTGCGGCGACACGAACAGGTTGATCGGTTCCGCTGGGGCGGCACCGGTGCACGCAAGGGCCAAGAGCCCGATGGCCAGCAAACGCATCATTTCCACACCCAATCCTCCTCTTGCACGGCGCCACGCGCTTAGGCGTAGTAACGAATCGTCTTACGCAACGCCTCGACCTGTCGTTCGACCTCGTCCAAGGTCTGCATGCCGGTTCGGAACAAGCACAGATTCTTGCGAAACGACTCGACGGCGGGACAATCGCCTTCCTGATAGCCTCTCACCGCGCCCTTGTAACGCGGATCGAAGTTCGGCGCCCGATCACGCGATCCGTAGAACGCCATCGTCTGGAAGACCGGTTCGAGATGCACCGGTGTCCACAAGCCGTAGAGCCCGTCGCCGCCATTCGCGATGAAGGTCTGCCGGAATGCGCGCCAGTCCACGCCGAGCATGGCCTCGTCGAGTCGGCAGGCGTACGCCCAGTACGTGTGAAAGCAATCCTCGGGCACGAAGGGCGGAATGAGCCATTCGCATTTCGCCTCGCGGATCGCCGCCTCGTATTCTCTCGCGATGTAGCGCCGTGCGGCGACGAGGTAGTCGAGTCGCTCGAGTTGCGCCAGGCCGAGCGCGGCCTGCGGTGCCGATAGGCGGAAGTTGTGGCCCAGGCGATCGTGCCGGCAGTAGCTCCAGTCCTGGCGCACATCGCGTGGCACCATCGTCGAGCCGGGCCGCGCCTCGAGCGCCGCGTAGCCGACCACCGCCGCCTTGCGCACCTCCCGCGCGTACTCCGCATCGGAAGTGATGACCATACCGCCGTCGCCGCCGCTGGTCATGTGTTTCGAGGCCTGGAAACTGAAACTGGCGCCGCGGCCGATCGTGCCGACGAGGTGCCCGCGATAGGTGCCGAGGAAACACTGCGCGTTATCCTCGACAATCGTCAGACGGTAACGCTCGGCGATGCGCAAGAGCGGATAGTAGTCCGGCGACAGGCCGAACACGCTCACCGGAATCATCGCCCGCGTGTATTCCGTCACCTTCCGCTCGACATCCGCCGGATCGATGGTGAACGTGCGCGCATCCGAGTCCGCGAATACCGGCACCGCGCCGCACAGAACCACGACAAACGCCGTCGACGCCATCGTACACGCCGGCACGATGACCTCGTCGCCCGGCCCGACGCCGGCCGCCATCAGGCACGACACCATGGTGCCCGTACCGGAATTGTGCGAGATGGCGTACGGCACGCCGAACTTCCGCGCAAAAGCCTCCTCGAACCGGCCTATCATGCCGGCGGCCTCGCGCTTGTTCGAGAAACCGGCGTCCAGTACGTCATTCATGTACCGGCGATCGGCCTCGCCGCAGCGGTTAGCCGGCAAGTGACGGAAGATCTCGTCGCGACTCAGTGTGTCGATGGACTCCATGGCCATTCCCCACGCCCAACGGCCACGCACTATACGCCGCCGCCTGACCGGTTGCAATCGCCTGCATCGCGCGGCTGTAATCTTCCTGAGGCTTACGTGTATTCTAGGGGGGTGGGGCCGGCCTCGGCCTCGACGAGGCGTTTCGTAACAAGACGGTTCCAGGGAGTCTGCCATGAAGTCGACCAGTCGCTTCTCCAGAGGCCTAATGGCGGTGTCATTGGCGTGCTACCTTGCCGTGCTGCTCGTGGGATGTCCCGAGCCGCCCAGCAATCTCGACGATTTCATCGAGTTCGAGATGGCCCGCGCCGGCATCGCCGGATTGTCCGCGTGTATCGTCAAGGGCGACCAGGTCGTCTGGGCGAACGGCTACGGCTGGGCCAACATCGAGGAGGAGCGTCCCGTGACGCCCGATACCCTCTTCCAGATCGCGTCCATCTCGAAGACCGTGGTCGGCGTCGCCGTACTACAGCTCTTCGAAGACGGCCTCATCGGACTCGACGACGACGTCAACGACTACCTCCCCTTCGCCGTGCGCAATCCCTGGTATCCCGAGGAGGCCATCACCTTTCGTATGATCCTGACGCACCGCTCGAGTATCAACGATAACCTCGCCGCGATGGTGAATCTCTACGAGTGGGACGCCGACTCGCCGATTTCCCTCGAAGAACTCGTGCGCGGCATGCTGACGCCCGAGGGCGAGTGGTACAGCAAATGCCGCTGTTTCGGCGATTACGCGCCGGGCGAGGAGTACGCTTACTCGAACATTGCCTTCGCCCTCCTCGGCTACCTGGTCCAAGTCATCTCCGGCACGCCCTTCGACCAGTACTGCAACGCCAACATCTTCACGCCCCTCGGCATGAACGAGACCCGGTGGTTCCTGCGCGACCTCGACCCCACACATATCGCCATGCCCTATGCCGGCACCGGCCGATTCCTCAGCCGGTTCGAGCCCTATGGCCAATACGGCTATCCCGATTATCCCTCGGGCCAGATCCGCTCCAGCGTCATGCAGTTTGCGCGATTCCTCGCCATGATGATGAACGGTGGATCCTACGAAGGCGTCCGGATCCTGAAACCCGAAACCGTCGACGAGATGCTCCGGATCCAGTTCGAAGACGAGGACATGGAGCAGGCGCTCGTGTGGTATCGCGTCATCCGCGCCAACAACCGCCTTGTCTATGCCCACAGCGGCGGCGAGCAAGGCGTCATCACGGATTGTTTCTTCGAGAGATACGACGAGCCCGTCGCCATTGCCGTCTTCACCAACGGCGACACCGACATCCTCGAGATGCTCCTCGCCCCCCGCGTCAACGCCATCGCCACCATCGAAAACCGCCTCTACGAAGAGGCCGAGAAGTACTGACGCGCGGTGACTCGCATCCCTTAAATGGTTAAATGGGGACAGTAACCCTTTATTTCCGTCATTGCTCCCACTGCCACCCAAATTACACCAGTAGTGACAGCGAAATAAAGGGTTGCTGTCCCCATTTAAGACGGCAGATACGATGACGGCGGCAAGTAGAGCAAGTGCAATGCCCTTGGCCATGGTCCTCCTTCCCAGAACTCACTGCGGATTTCGGGGAGAATAGGCCAGTTCGTCCGTGAATTCCTTCGGAAACCAACGCAGCTTGTCTGCCTGCTGCGCGATGAGCAGGTTCGGGTGTCGCTGGACAAGCGCTTTGTAGAAGCGGTCTGCCGCCTCGGGATCTCGCCTCTTCAGAAACGTGCCTCCCAGATACAGCGCCTCGGCGCCGAGCACATCGTTCCCGGGCATGAGTTCCGCGCACTCCCACATCACGTCCGCCGCCACATAGCGGTAGTGGAACCGCTTGTCGACTCTTGGTGTGTGCTGTTGGTAGCGGTCGAGTTCATCCTGCGAAGGGCCGAATTCGGCATTCTTGTGTCCAATACGCGCCACCTCGGGCCAGTCAAGATTGGCCCCCACAATGGCCCAGTCCGGCTCGAGAAACGTCCCGGTCAACTCCAGCCCATATTGGCGCATCATCTTTCCCGCTTCGAGCAGATTCTGCGCTCGCTCACGCACGGGCTGGCTCGTGTCGCGACCTCGCTGCAGCAATTGACCGATTCGGATTGCCTTCCCGCTATAGTCATCAGGCGGGGGTGTCCTGAAACTCCGTCTCAGAGCCCAAGCATCTGGTGTCGCGGGATAGAGTGGCGCGGCCTTGGCCCATTCTCCGTTCCGTGCCAGGCGCATTGCCAGCACGTAGCGTAGCAGCGCCATTGGCGTCGTGCACGGCCCATAGGAATAGGCGTCCAAGAAACAGTCTTCGCCGTTTCTCTTCCTCGGCGTCGTGAACGCTGGATCTTCGGCGTGGGTTTGGATGAACTGCTCGAGCTCGGGCATGGTTAGGACGCGTTCCGCGATGTACAGAGCGTCCGGGAAGAACTCCGCGCGCAGAAACTCCTCCAGCGCTCCCGCGTACTGCTGTTGCTGGAGCAAGAGCACGCCACGCTCCGCCCGCATCATGTCCCCCTCGGAAATCGTCAGCCACGGATCGCCCCTATCACGAATGCGTCTCTCATCTGTCGGTTTCAGGCTCTCGTCCAGGGCATGTAGTACCTCGGTGGCCTCAGCCAGTTTGCCCTCCCTCGCGAGCAACTTCGCCCGCAGCCATTGGCCATCCGGAGTAGGTGGTTCCACGCGGTCGAGCCAGGCGGCGGCCTGATCGAACTCGCCGCTATCGTATGCGATCCGGGCCAGTCGATACGGTTCTAGTGTCTCAACGTCAGCAGGCAGTGTCCGGATTGCGTCCAGCCACTCTTTCCGGGACGACGCCATCCTCGAATGGCTCACGACCCACACGGTATACACGTCCCGCGCCACGGGATCCTCGGCCAACACAGCGAGGTCCGTTTTTGACCGACCCGCTTGCGCGCACACCATATCGAGCGACACCAGTCCCGATTCCTGGTAGTCCGCTATCTGCGCGTACTCGACGTACCGGTTGATGGCCTCGGCGAACCGTCCCTGATCGAGCAAGGCGCGTCCCGACCAGCCCAGGCTGCCGTTCCCCATGTCCTGGGAATCCTTGAACCCATCCTTCACGTGCTGCCGGGTCTGCGCGAACCATTTCTCAGCCTCGGGGAAGTCCTCCTTGCGCCACGAGGCCATGCCGTTCATGTAGGCCGCCCACACGGTGCGGAACCGACGATCGCCCGGCGGCAAGGCCAATAGCTCGGTCCATTGGGCGATGGCGTCATCCCACGCCTCGCTCCGGTAGGCCGCCGCGCCGCGCGCATACAGCGCGAACTCCTTGGGGAGTCGAGCGAACAGGGCTTCGTAAGCCGCCATGTCCAGGCGTCTGCAAGGGGCCAGGACGGGTGGATCACCCTTCTTGTCGCCCCATCTCCACTCTCTATGCTTCTCCTCGTGGTCTGCGCATTGCTTCCCGCGTTCTGCGACGAGGTTCTGCAATTCTTCCCGAAAGGCCGCGTATTGGCGCACCAAATCGTTCCGCTCCTTCCAGTCCAGAGCACCGAGAGCCTCGCTCAACTCGCAGCTTTCCATCTCTCCGGACAAAGCCCATTGGCGCGTGTTGAGTGACGAATCTTCGCTATCCGAGTCGGTTTCTGTGTAAGGCAGTCCCAAGACTCGAGACACTTCGCGCCGGAACTGCACGTCGATCATCCTTGTGATATCGTACCCTCCAGACACGAGATAGCCGCTTGGAAAGTACGGAGCGCATGCCCACACGCAGTGTCCCCACATCGCCAGTATCACCGTGAGAGCCAACAGCCGTCTCATTGCCTGATCTCCACTTGCTCGACGCAAAGCACGTCCGTTTCCGTCCGTTCCTTGGCAAACACAAACCAGCCTGCCATCAGTTCGCCCCCTGCGGGCGGCACAGGTCCTTCCAGGAAGAACTGCTCCGGTGTCGCGCCGTCCGTCTTCCGGAACCCGTTGATCGTATCCAGCGCGAGAGGACTCGCGCCGGCGGTTACCAGTTGAAGCCGAGCGTTGCCGTTCGGCTGATACGTTCCGAGGTTCCGTACCCATACTTCACGCAGGTCACCCCGTGGTGCGCGGACCTCTGCCCGAACATCGGTTTCCGGTACCAGGCCCTGCATGACGCTCGCCAGCACCGGCCACGACCAATTCAACTCGTCTCCTTCGACGGGTAGACGGAACCACGCAATGCCCCTCAGGTTCGCGGAGGGTTGGGAGCGGATGTCGCGCACCAACGCTGCGATATCCACCGGATCGCTCATCAGCCTGCCCGGGATCCCATCTTGCGCCGTGACGTCCGGCCGAATACGGTATCCGATCGAAGGCAGGGCGACGAAGAAGGGCTTTCCTATCTCTGCAGCGGCCGCCACGTGCTTGCGCGCGGCGTCCGTATCGCACACCGTCCACGCGCTTCCGAAGCGGCCCAGCGAGTGCACCTGCAATACGAGGAAATCCACATGATTCAAGACCCCTCTCAGCGCTTCGGCATGCAGCCAATCCGGTAGCGCCGTGATCGACAGCTCCGCACCCTTGGGAAGGCCACTCCGCATGGCGTCGAGTAGATGGGCATACTCCTCGAGGCGTTCTGTCGGGCAGTCGTAATCCAGTTGAAGTCCCGGCCACTTCACGCCCGGCTCCGCGGCCAGCTTCTTCGCGCTACGGAACACGTCCAGCAAGGATGCCGCTATTTGCCGATCATTTCCTGTCGCAGGCATCCGCTCGATCCGGATCACAGGAACCACCGAGACCGGCTTGCCGGCAAATGCTCGCCAATTCACGGCAATCTTTCGGTATGCCAGCTCTCCACTGGTTGCGTTGGCTTCCGCAATCAGAACCCAGTACCCGTCGAACGCTCCTGCGCTGCGATCCACCGCTTCGACGGCCTTCGGTCCCCAGACATACGGCCACACGTAGGCCGATGCCTCAAGTGGACGGGTATGCCGTGCCTGCTCGCCACATCCTGCCGCCAGCGCCAGCACGATGCCGCCCCAGACAATTGTGCACCGAGATTCCATGCCGCCATACTAGATCTATCCCTACCCCTAGTCAATGCGCAATTCCGGGCGCAGATATAGGGTAGCGTCCCTATTTCTGGAGGCGGAAGAAGTAAACCTTGGACTCGCAGGCGGTCGTGAGATTCGGAGCCTTCGAGTCGGTGAATGAGCCGATGATGTAGCCGTCGTCGGTGGCGCGGCGGCAGCCGCCGATGGAGTAGAGGTTGAAGGTCTCATCGGTGCGCGCGTAATCCTCCCACGTCTCGCCGTTGTCCGGCGACAGGACGTGGTGGATATCCCCATAGAGGTACTCGCCGTGTTTCTGCGAGGTCCATGCGGCGTGGAGCGTCCCGTCGGCGGCCATGCAGAGGAGCGGATATGCGGCACGGCGTCCGGCCGAATACGGCCTGTAGGGCCTAATCCTCGAGTTTCCGGGCCTGCCGTGGCCCCCCAACTAGCGCGAGGATCGCCGGCACAAAGAACAGATCGGCGAGAAACGCGATGAGGATAGCCACGCCCGAGGCCAGGCCGAAGTAACGCAGCGGCCTGAATGCCGAAGTACCCAAGATGAGGAAACCGATACAGGCCGTGATGGACGTGACGGTAATCGAGGGTCCTACGCGCCCCAAAGCGGACAAGACGGCCTCGCGGTTGCCCTGACCCTCCTTCTGACATCGGACAAATCCGGCCAGGATGTGGACGGTGTCGTCGACGGCGATGCCAAGGGCGATGCTGGCCACCATGACGGTGCCGGCGTCAAGCGGGATATCCAAGAGCATCATGACGGTGAAGGTCGAGAGAATCGGCATGAGGTTGGGCACCACGGAAATGAGCAAGAGGCGGACGGATCGCAAACCGACCAGGATGCTGGCGAACACCAGTACGAAGGCGAGCGCGAAACTCCTGCGCTGGCTCTCGACCAACGCCTCCTGCAGGCGTTCCATCTGCGTGGCGCTTCCGGTCACATGACCCGCGAGCGGGGCCGGAAGCTGCGCCAGCGCTGCGTCAATCTTCGCCCGGATCGCATGGATATCGGCCGCGTCCGCCGTCGAGAGCATGGCGGATAGCCGCACCTGCGCTCCATCACGCCGGACGAGACGGTCGAGACCGCTGTTCTCGTCGCCGGCAAGCAAGGCGAGGAGATCCTCGGCCTCCTCGCGACTCTCGGGCAAGCGATAGGCCTCCGGGCCAGGCCCTTCCTCCCACTGGCGGATCTTGCAGAGGTAGTCGAGCGGCGTCATAACGCGCGTCACGTGTTCCATAGCGGCAACCTGTTCCGCCAGGGCGGTCATCGCGCCCCAGTACGCGGTATCGAGCCACGACCCCGGCGTGTCGACAATGATCTCCATGCTGTACATGCCCGTCAACGTGTCGGCCACGCGATAGAACGACTGCACGGCCGGCGTCTCGTCGGGGAGGAAGCTGAGCGCATTGCGCTCACTGCGCACCTGGGTAAGGCTGTAGGCGCCGATAACCACCAACGCCACGAAGAAGACGATCACACGCATCGGGCGCCGGACGGTCCAGGCGCCAATCGCCCGAAACCGCCCCCCATCGGCCTGCGGAATCCAGCGCGCTCCCCGGGCCCGGAAGAGCACCAGGAGATAGGAGCCGAGCACGAGGTTCACCATGAAGGCATAGACCATGCCCACGGCCATAATCAGGCCGAACTCACGGATGGGCTGGACGTCGGACCACGTGAGCGAGATGAACCCGAAGGCCGTCGTGATCGACGACAAGAAGCAGGGCAACACGACCTCGCGCAGTGATGCCCTGACCGCCTCGTCACGCGAGGCGCCTTGACCAATATAGGACTGGTAACGCGTCACAAGATGGATCGCATTGGCCAGCGTCAGCATCCAGAGAATGAGAGGAAAAGACACCGTGACGACGTTGAGCGGCCACCCGAGTGCAGCCATCGTCTCGAGACTCAGGAGTATCGTCGCCGCGGCACACAGCAGAACCACGGCCACGGCCCGACCACTGCGCAGCAGGACCGCGAGGATCGCCAGTGATACTACCAGCGCCACAGGAGAAAAGCGTTGGGATTCGCCGAGCGAGAGGCGTCTGAGTTCCTCATCGATGAATACGGAACCCACCAAGTCCACCTTGAAACCGTAGGCCCGGAGGGGTTCGACCGCCGCCTCGACATCGCGAACAACCTGTTCGCCGGCGCCATCGGCTTCGGACATCACCACCTCGACGACGATCCCGGCCATCGATCGGTCCCGCGAGATGAAGAAGCCCTCGTAAAAAGGGGTACTGGTGATCTCCTCGCGCAGGGCGTCGGGATCCTCGCCGCCATAGAGATCCACAAAGATCTGAGGAATGCCGGATACGCGCCGGATCCGATCGGATTGGCCCAGCCGCTCGACCGCCTCCACCATCGCGTCGAGGCCGTCGACCTCGAAGAGATCCTTGCCCGACACGGCCACGAGCACATACTCATCTTGGCCGTACGCGTCTCGGAACGCATCGTAGCGGGCCAGGGACTCGGGATCCTCGATGACCATGCACTCGAGACGCGTGTCGAGCCGCAGTTCGCGCAACAACACCGCCGAGCCGAAGACTAGCCCCACCAGTGCTAACGCGCCCCACCGGGAAGGCAACCACCGTGCAACGTTCATCCGCGCCCTCTTCCAACTAAACAATTCATCGCCACCTCAGACACCGTTGGCGCGGTATTGTAGCGGCCGAGAGAGACCGGAACAACGAAGCGAAACGAACCGTTGCGGGGTAGCGTCCGGATTCGGTGGCCAAGCCCCAACCGAGATGGACGCCGTGGACTGCATGGACAGCCCTCATTCGCACGACCACGACCGCGTCCACTCGGTCCACGGCCGGCGATTTGGCTTACTCCTGATTCTCCTGGGCCTCGCTTTGCTGGGCCTGGCTGAGGCCTTGCTCGAGCACCTGGCGCGCTTGCGCGCGCCGGGCGTCGCGGCGCGCCCGCCATGCGGCGCGCTCTTCTTCGGTGGGCTGACGCCTCTGGCCCATCCTGCCCCCCGGCGGCGGCCCTGCACCATCGGGCCGGCGCGAAGGACCTCGGCGATCCATCGCAGGGCCGGGATCTTCACCTTCCCACCGAATCCGATGAATGTGTGTGCCGAAACCTTCCACGCGGGCGCCACGCACCTGGCCAATCACGTTCCCGTCACGGTCGAGGACGTCGGCCTCGAACTCATTCACCCCGCCAGCATCCTCGGCCGGCTCGAACTCGAGATCCTTGACGTGGCCGCTGTGGCCCTGAATCTCGGCGTTGTTGTTGAGGGCATCCAGCGTGATCTTCTTCTCTCTGGAGCCGCACCCAGACACGACAACCGCGAGCCCAAGGGCCACCACCACCACCACAAACGCGATTGCGATTACGCACCGCATACCGTCGCCTCCCACGGACCGCCCATCAGTCAGGACGCCGGTCCAGCAAAGTTCCCATGAATGTAGCCACGCCCTTCGAGGCCACTCCGTGGCTCGGGTACTTCAGAAACTCGACGTGGCCATCCATGTATAGCACATTCACCCCTCCTGGAACATGGTTGAAGTACGCCACATTACTCGAGATCGCGTCCGACATGACGTAGATCTCGCTCTGGGCCGTGGCCGTGGCCGAGGGATTGGCGACATCGCTAATCGTGAACCGCTCAATGCCTTCGGCTAACCGGAATATGGTATTCGTATTGCCGTTGCCCATGGGCTTTCCATCCCACGGCTGAACATTACCCCGATCGCTGTCGATGAGCCGCGCCGCGCGTTCCTGCAAGGGAAGAGCGCCATCCTGTTCGAGCATCATCGCGTCGCGGAACAGGCTGAACATGAGCGACACAAACTGGACCGGCCCACTCGCATCCGGATCGTCCAGCGTCAGGTTGATGTTGCCCCCGACCAGTCCGCCAATCATGCCGAGGATCGTCTCCACTTTGATCTGCGGGTCCGTGTCATCGCACTTGTCGAGCACCCAACCGATATAGGCGTAGCTCTGGTCGATCAGCTCATGGTTGTCCGCCAGACGCCAAGCGCCCGTCACGGGATCCTTGAGGTCCTCGATGGTGCTGTTCGGATCGGAAGGGCAGATCGCGATCGCGGGATCCGTCAGGTACTCCGGGTAGATCGCCGGAACCAGGGGGCCCGCCGCCACCTGAACATCGCGATAGGAGAGAAGTTCGACCTGGATCGGGGGGAACTTCCCGCCTTCCGACTCGCCGGTGTACATTTTGTACACCAACCCCCACTGCTTAAGGTTGTTCTGACATGAAGATCGCCGGGCCGCTTCGCGGGCTCGCGCCAGTGCCGGCAATAGAATAGCGGCCAGAATACTGATGATGGCGATGACCACCAGCAGCTCGATAAGGGTGAAACCGGTCTTCGCTCGCATCATATCGCCCTCCTCCCTGACTCGCCTTCACCCCCTAAAGCGTGTCGTTTCAAGCACTTGGTCATATTCGAGCCAAACCAAAAACCAACTTTTGCTTCCCTTTAGTACTTTGACCCGTCTATTCATGCGCGGGTTTCGCGGGTGTTTCGATGCGCCGCCCCCCCGTGCACAGGTATACTTGCGAACCAAGAGAAGGGCTACCGAGGCTCAAACGAGATGTCATTCGCGTTCACATTGTCCAAACTGGCGATGGATATCGCGACGAAGCTGATCAAGGCCGAAGTGCACGTGCACAACGCCGAATCGGTGCGCGACGAGAAAGCGATCATCTTCGTCATCAACCACTTCACCCGACTCGAGACGATGCTGTTGCCCTACCTGCTCTACAAGCACACGGGCCGACTCATCTGGTCGCTGGCGGCGGCGGAGTTGTTCGCGGGACGCTTGGGCAGTTACCTCCGCTCGATGGGAACCGTATCCACCAAGGATCCGGACCGCGACACCACGATCATCCGATCGCTGCTCAAAGGCGAGCATCCCTGGATCCTCTTTCCTGAAGGGGCGATGATCAAAGACAAGAAGGTTGTTGACCACAGGGGGATGTTCGAGATCTATAGCAACGGCACGCGTCGCCCTCCGCACCGAGGCGCCGCCGTCCTGGCCCTCCGGGCCGAGTACTACCGGCACAAGTTGCTCGAACTGCGGCACCGCCAGGATCAAATCGGCCTGGACACCGTGTTGGCCGGTTTCGGTCTCGAGTCCTTTGACGAAGTGGCAGATACTCGGACCATCATCGTGCCGGTGAACATCACCTATTTTCCCATCCGGGCCCACGACAACGTGCTCAAACGCATCGCCCAGGCCATGGCCCACGACCTCAGCCCCCGCGCGCTCGACGAACTCTCTGTCGAAGGTACCGTCCTCGCCGAGAACACGCGAATCGACGTCGCGCTCGGCGATCCGATCGACGTGCGCGCATACCTGCGCAGTCCGCGTTACGAGAACGTGATGGCATGCCGGCTGAGCGACATGGCAAATCTCGAACGGGACCCAGAGTCCATCTTCAGCGAGGCCGGCCGGGAACTCATGCTCCGCTACATGCGCGCGATCTATGACCTCACCACGGTCAATACGGACCACCTCTTGGCCTTACTCCTACGAGGACGCCTTCGTGGCCGTCTCTCCACGCGCTGCTGCCCCCGCCGGCTGTTCTTGGCCGGGCGGGCCGTGCAGGCCATCGAGAACCGACACGTGCATCCGGGCTTGGTAACCGAGGCCCGGCGCGCCGTGTGCGACGAGCCGTCCCCCCCGTTGGACGAGTTCATCGACCTGGCCATTCGCGAGGGCGTCCTGGTGCCGGAAAACGGCGGCTATCGAAAACGCCCATTCCATCAGGCAGTCATCGAGGACTTCCACACGGTTCGAGAACACGCCCTCACGTACGTCATCGCCAATGAGGTGGAGCCCTTGACGGACGTCGTGGCCGCCGTAGCCCGGGTGGCGCGGATGAGCCCTGCGCGGGTCGCCCGGGAAACGCGCACCCTTCTTGTTGATGAGGATCGCCGCATCTTCGAGGAAGACTATCGAACGTACTACGTCGAGGCGTTGAGCAAAGGGCCGGACGTCGGTCGGCCGTTCCTCCTGGAGCCACGGCGGCTGAAGCACTGGCGACCCCGAGGCGGCATCGTGCTCATTCACGGATACATGGCCGCCCCGCTCGAGGTGCGCGCCTTGGCCGAGCACCTGCGCGATCGAGGATTCCTCGTTTACGGTGTCCGCCTGAAGGGCCACGGAACATCACCCGAGGATCTGGCCCAAACCCACTGGGAAGAGTGGTACGAAAGCGTGAACCGGGCGTATGCCATCGTGAAGACGCTCACCGACACGGTGCTCCTCGGTGGATTCTCGATGGGGGCAGGCCTGGCGCTGCTCGCGGCCGGACGCAAACGGGACCACATCCGGGGAACCTTCGCCGTGGCCGCACCGCTGCACCTGCGGAACTACATGGTGAAACTCGTTCCCTCGCTGGTGAATGTGAACACATTCCTCAAGAAGATGCGGCTTGATCGCACCGAATGGGAGTACGTGGAAAACACCCCCGAGAATCCTCATATCAACTACACGAGGAATCCACTCCTTGGCATCAAGGAGCTGGGCAAAGCCATGGACGCCATGGAACGGGTCCTGCCGGATATCACCACGCCCACGTTCGTGCTCCAGGCATCCGAGGATCCCCTGGTGGCACCGAGCAGTGCGCCGGAGATCTTCGCGCGCATCGGCACGTCCGAGAAGCAGATGATGCTGGTGGCCCGCAAACGCCACGGCATCATTAATGGCGAGGGCGCAGAGGAGGTCTTTCAGTCGATCGACCTGTTTCTCGACTGGGCGCAACAATGCGGTCCTGCCGGCTCAGGGCCAGGTCGGAGCCGTCGGACGGCGGCCAAGCCCAAGGTCTTGGGCGTGAGCACGCGTTGACAGTCCGGCGTGTCATGTGCTAGCTTGATGCGTGGAGTCATGTGGTTTCCGTAAAGGCAAGGCCTACAGTAGGTTCGGGTGACCTGGAAGGCAATGAGGGTAACTATGAAGCGGAATGCCCGGAAGCTGACGATCATCGTGGGGATGTGCCTGATACTGGTGGCGACCGAGACGGCCGCATGGGGGCCGAGGGCGCAGAAGGCCATTCCCGTAGCCGCGATCCAGATGATCCGGAGGACCTTTCCATCCGCCTTCAAGACCGAGCGGAATAACTACGAGGAAGACGTGTTGCGCGGCGCCACCGCGGGCCCGGAAATCCTGAAGAATTCCGTGCCGCTTACGTGCGACGCGGAAGCCGTGTCGGCCGTCGGAACCGAAACGCAGTTGCTCCGTGCGGTCAGTCCCTACGGCATGGGCAGCTACTTTGCCTATCGGATGGGGGTGTTGGGGGCGCTAGTGGCGAACGTGGTGTTGCCGTATGGCCTTTCGTGGACACCCGAGGACATCACCTTGCAGGCGAAGATCAATGCCGACCTCGATGGCGCCTGCGAACGGTATCGTTTCGAGCCGGCCAGCGACACTCGCCTGTACGTGCGTGACCCCAATGTCTACTTTGCGCAGCATCGTCGATTCTACAACGAAGACAAGAAGATGATCCGCGATGACTACACGGTAGGGAACGGGCCGGCGGGTTTCCTCCGTGAAGGCGGCCAGGCCTACTTCGGCCGCGCCATTGAAGCCATATCCGATGTCTGGTACACCGTGCTCCGCACGCAGGGCGATCCGGCCGATGTGCCTCCCTCGGCGCCGGTCATTGCGCGCTATTTCGTTAACGAGATCGCCTATCTCCTAAACGAGAAGCGCAACATCCACCAGGCGGACAAGTCCTACGAGCATTTCGTGGCCGCCAATCCCGGTATGGCGGAGCTCTACGAGCAGGTGGGCGACCTCTACTATGCGTACGGCACGGATGAAGGGCGGGATCGCGGCGTCCGAGAGTGGCGTATTGCCTACGGGATGGGCGGCGTCTCACGCCGGACTTCCGCCAGCAAGCTCTCGAGCCACTTCCTGCGCGTTGGTCAGGCGTTTCTGGACGCCGCTTCGGCGGCCGGGGCCACCGACCGCGATCTGCCCAACGCGCTCGAGGCCTTCACGCAGGCGCTCGAGTTCGATCGCGGTAGCGAAACAGCCGCCAAGCGCCTGAACGAGACGAATGTGGCCATCATGGCGCGCGAAGAGCGACGTCAGCTCGCGATCAGCGTGATCGCCTCCGCAGAGAAGGTCGTGAAAGAGGCCGACAAGGGCCGGATGGACAAGAGCTTCGAGGCGGCGATAGCCACGTACAAGAAGGCCATCAGCCTTTTCGAGACGATCGACGAGGAGTTCAGCGACCAATCATCGACCGCCAAACAAGCCGTGAAGGCCATCAACCTGAGCATCACGGAGGTCATCAATGACGTGCTCGACACGGCGAGCGAGACTATATCGAAAGGCCTGTCGCTCATCGACGAGAAGAAGTTCGAAGAGGCCGAGGCCGAGTTCGTGAAGGTGCCCGAGATCGTCAAGATCATCCCGGACGATGACTCGATCCACGCGCGGAACAAGAAGGAAGTGATCGAGGAAGCACAACGACGTGTCGGCGAAGCCAAAGAAGCCAAGGAGCGCTACGAAGCGGCGAAACGGGCTAACGAAGAAGCCGCTCGTGCCGCGGCTGCGGCGGCCGGCGGCACGCCGAACAAGTAGCGTAGGCCCGGCGGAAAGCAGCGCGGCCGTCTTGGCTCAGGAAAGGTCGCGCGCCGTATCGGCAAACCGCTCGGCGACTTCCTGCTTCTTGATCTTGCCCGTGGCCGTTTTGGGGAACTCGTCTACGAAGCGGACGTACCGGGGACACTTGTAGGCCGCCAGTCGATCCCGACAGAAATCGATCACTTGGCCTTCTTTGAGCGTCACGCTCTCGACCGGCTTGATGACCGCGAGGACTTCCTGGCCCCAACGAGACTCATCGACGCCGACCACGCAACATTCCGCTACGCCCTCGAGCGAAGCTAACACGTTCTCGACTTGCTGCGGATAGATGTTGACACCGCCGCGGATGATCATGTCCTTGAGCCGTCCGGCAATGAAGAGGTAGCCTTCCTGGTCAAACCGCCCGAGGTCGCCTGTCCGAAGCCAACCCTCTTGAAACACGCTCTTGGTCGCCTCGGGATCCTTGTAGTATCCCGCCATCACGGCCGGGCCCGATACCAGAATCTCCCCCACCTTTCCGGCCGGAAGATCCTTGCCCTGCTCATCCACAATCCGCACGCCGGTGTAGGGCAACGCCGGTCCCACGGAGTCCCACTTGATGGGATCCAAGTGGTCGGCCACGGCACTGGCGCACGTGGCCTCACTCAGGCCGTACCCTTGCACCAACGGCTTCTTGAGGACGCGCTGAACCGTGCGGTAGGTCTCCTCGGGAAGGGGAGCGGCCCCGCTCACGAAGAATCGGATCGAACTGACATCTGCTTCCTCGGCCCGGGGCATGCTACACATCACGTGGTAAATGGTCGGCACGGCACTCATAATCGTCGGCCGGTATTTGGCGATCATCGGCAGAATCGCCCGCGGATTGAAACGCGACATCAACGCGAAGTCCGCGCCCACGGTCAAGGGGGTCAGCACGGTCACGACCTGAGCATTCACATGGTACATCGGCAACACACACAGGAACCGATCGTTTGCCGTCAACGAGGTCGACTTGCTGATCATCCGCGCGTTCGAAACGTAGTTCATGTGAGTCAGCACAACGCCTTTCGGCTGACCGGTCGTCCCCGAGGTATAGATAAGCGCCGCTTCGCTGTCGGAACGTGCCGCGATGGGCGGCACCGCATCGACGGGCGCAAGCAACTCCGAGAAGGGCCGGGCGGCTTCCGGCGCGTCGCCGATGACGTAGACATGCCCGAGCTTAGGGAGCAACGATTTCAGCGTCGGCAGGAGCGGTGCCATCTCCGGTATCGTCACCAGAACCCGGGCTTCGGAGTTGGTCGCGATGTAGGCTATCTCGTGGGGCTTCAATTGAGGATTGATGGGCACGCACACGGCGCCGATTCGGCCGAGTCCAAAAAAGAGGTATAGGAACTCGACGTTGTTTCCCATCAGGAGGAGCACTTTGTCCTGCTCGCCGACCCCTTGAGCCGCGAGGTTTCCGGCGACGCGCGCGGCATGGTCGTTCAAGGTCCGGAAGCTGTACTCCCGGTCGTCGCAGAAGCAGAACGTCCGGTCGCCGTATCGGGCCGCTTGGTCTTCCAGAAGCCGAGTAATTGTCATCACGTTTCACGATCTCCCATGTAGTATTCCGCCTGCCAGAGCGCGACCGCGCCGCCCGGGCGGATGCAGGCCGTCGACCGGTTGGAGGCGAGGGCGCGGCGAACCGCTCCCTCGGGTCGGGCCTGTCTTCTGTGCGTTTGCCGGCTAGACGCCCACCGAGCCCAATGTGTCCAGCATCGAGATCATAGGAACGAACACCGACAGCATCAACAACACGACGAGCACGCCGATGAGCACGGTCAGCACAGGCTGAAGCGCCTCGCCGAGCGTACCGATGGCGATGTCGACCTCTTCCTCGTAGGTCGTCGCGATCTGATCCGTGATGCTGTCAAGACGGCCGGACTCCTCGCCGGTCACCATCATGTCCGTAACCACCGAAGGCACGATTCCCGAGGCCGCCCTCAATGGGGGCTCGATCCCCTCCCCGCGCTCAACGGAATCCCGGACTTTCTGAATCACCTCCGCCATCGCTCGGTTGTGGATGGCGTTCCGCACTAAATCCAGCGTAACCATCATCGAAAGGCCACTGCGCAACAACAGGGAGAACAACTGGGTCATCTCGACGATGGCATTCTTACGAAGAATGGGGCCAAGAATGGGCATCTTCAGCTTGAAGCGATCCGTGGCCAGACGACGCGTCGGCGCCGCCATCCACCAGTACCGATACAGGCAAACGCCGCCAATGACCACCAACACGCAGAGCCACCACCAGTGGTTGATGAAATCGGTCGTCGCCATGAATCCTCGGGTGAGACCCGGCAACTCCGCCTGGCCGAATTTCGCGAACATGTCCTGAAACTCCGGCATGACGAATTTCGAAATGAACAGAATCACCCCGAAACAGGCCAAGAGCAACACCACCGGGTAGAACATCCCCCCGCGAATACGCTTCTTCAGCAGCTCACGCCGCTCGCGATACGTGGCCACGCGCTGCAGGACAGTGGTCAGCGTGCCACTCGCCTCGCTGGCCTTGATCAGATTCACAAACACCGTGTCGAAGTGCCGAGGATGCCGCTCGAAGGCTTGCCAAAGGGGGCTGCCCGATTCGACGGACTGGGCGATATCGCCGATCAGATTGCGCATGCCCGAGCGTTCGCCGCGCTCGGCCAAGGCCTTCAGCGATTTCAGAATGGGCGTTCCGGACTCGACCAGCATGATGAACTGGCGCAAGAAGACGGTGACCTCGTTCTGTCGAACCGAACTGACACCCGTCGGTTTGGGCCGCTGCGCCATGTTCGGACGGGGAACCTGCGGTCGGCTTGACGACTCGACCTCCGGAGTTCCAAGAGACTGTCGGGTCCCGCGCCGGCCGCGCGGACGCCCCACTTCCGGCTTGTCTGAGTTGGCAGGCATAAGCGCTTCTCCTCCATCCACAGCCGTGCGCCAAGGGTCTCGTCACGCCCGAGTGTCGCTCGAGCCTCCGAGCCGGCGCAGGTTCTGTTGTCTAGCTCTCTTGTTCCTCGTCTTCCGATTCGTCCCAGCCCGACGATTCCCGCCACTGGCGTATGCTGGGGACTCCTTCATCATCCAGCACCACAATCGCTTCAATCCGGGCGCGCGAGATACGGTATTCGCGCCCGTCGGAGAACACGTTCGCATATCGGCCTTTGCCCACCACCCGGAAGCACCGCGAGGCATAGGCGATGGACTCCGCCGGCAGCGGGAACTGGTCGGGCGTCTTCCCGGCCGCGGCGGCCAACTGCTCGGCACTCTGAATGGGACGTGCCGCCAACACCGCGGCCGCCACATCGGCCGTCACGCCCAGTGCAGCCTGAATCGATCCCGCGGGCGCCGCGTTCACGTTCCAGTAGGCCCCGGGCGCCCCATGATCGGCCACTGAGCAAAATGTGACCAGACTCGGATCGATCGCCGCCGCGGACTCCGCGTCGATCAGACCCCGCGCCACCAAGTCTTCGAGGCTGATGAACCATGTCGACATACCGCCCTCGAGCCAGAGGTCGTCCGAAGGGCTGGGCTGCGGCCGGGCCTCGACGATCTTCTCCGCGGCGGCCGCGGAAACCCCAAGGAGGGCCGCAAGAACAGGGGCCGGCGCATGATTGAGATTGATTGCGCCGCTCTCATCGGTCACCGTCACCAAGGCCGCCGCGCGCCGGGTTTCTTTGATGCCGAACCCCGCTTCCGCCTCGAGGTCTCGGCCGTAGACCGGGAAGTCATAGGCCCATTCGAGGGCGGGCGACTGTCCCCCTTGGACGGCAGCCTGGATCTCCGCAATGGACGCCTGTACGCCGCTCACGGCCGCATACCGGGCGCGGACCACCCGGAGGTCGAAATCGGTGGACTCGTTCTCCAATTCCATGTAGCGTATGTAAACCATACCCAATACGGAGAAGAGCAGCAGAAGGGCCAACGCCGTCAGGAGCGCCACGCCGGACCGGCGAACGCGGCCTCGTTCGAGGCTATCGAATCTAGTCCACATGAATTGGGAAAACCTTTGCGCGGGCAACTTGCTCGAACGGGCGGTCCTGATGGGCTACGACAAGGCTCACGCGGACCGCACGCGGCAGTTTGTCGAACCACCCCTCATCGTCCGCGGCATTGACCCACTTTCCGTCGCGGCCGGCATACTCGACGCGCATCGCCAGAACATTGGCCCGAGGAATCACCTCGATCCGGCCGCCAATGGGGATATCCGTCGCCAGATCGCCAATGGTCTGAACCAACACCGAACGCGCATTCTCCCGCTCGATCCGATAGCGGATCTTGGCACCAATGGGCGGCTGATCCGGCCCGGTCGAGGTCCGAATCGGCAGAATCATCATATCATTGCGCAACGACAGCCCCTCGGGTGACGCCGTATCCGCCTCCTCGGACACCTCCTCGGACACCTCCTCGGTCAAGTCCTCGGACATGGATACGAAAGAGACACCCGAAAGCTCCGCGGACAGCGCATCCGCGAAATCCTTCCGCATCTGCTCGAACGCGCGGTCAACCATGGCATCCAGCTCGACCCGGGCACTCACGTGGCGGAAGTTATCCATGACGCGCAATAGGATCGTTCCCCCGAGTGTCGTCGCCACTCCCATCAGAACGATGACCACGAGCAACTCGAGGAGTGTGAAGCCGCGGTGTCGGCGCTGATGATTCATGAGGCCCTCCCGAGAACCGAACGCGGCGCGCACGAGGTCAGGGCGAGCACCTGTTCCCGCCCGCGATCATCCCACCGCACCACGACGGTTACCTCAAGGTAGGTCGCCTCAGGCCGGGGCAACCGCGCATACACCTCCCAGGAGAATCGAGATGCGAAATCCTCCTCCCGTCGGCGTGACTGGCTGTCCGGAGGCAACACCGCCGGGATGACCGGATGGGGGTGCGCCGCTCCGGCGTCGGCCACGGGCGTCACCGCCGCGAGTGCCCCCGTTGCTAGGGCAGCCGCCTCAGGCCACGCATAGCCACCGGGATCATTCACCACGGCCGTGAGCTGGTTCTCCGCCAGATCGCCCGCGACCCGTAGGGTACGATTGGACTGAGCCAACGCCAGACTCGACATGAAGAACGACATGAAGATGATCGTGCCGACGCCGACAATCGAGAGTGCAGCCAGGATTTCGATAAGGGTGAAACCCCGCTGCGCACGTTGCCTTCCGCCATCGCACAGATTCTGAGTTCGAATCAACTAATCGCCCTCATCTGCAAGAAGCAAAGAACCTTTGCCCACCGTTGCCCAGAGCCCCTCCACCGTTTCTGATTACCACCGGCGTCGCCTGGGAACGCAGCAAGTGGGTTTATCGTAGCCGGGGCGGCCACAAAAGTCAAACAGCTTTATCGATTATCGCAAAGATAGAACCTAGAAAACGACCTAGCCACGGCCTCGGCCTGTCGCACCGCCCGAAGCGAGCGTCGACCGTCTCAGGTGGTGGAGGCAAAACTCAGGACGGTTCGGGCGATCTGATCCAGCGGAACCACTCGTTCGGCCGCGCCCAGCTCGATGGCCACTTTGGGCATGCCGAACACCACGCAACTGGCCTCGTCCTGGGCGATAGTCCGTGCGCCGTTCTTCCTCATCTCCTGAAGCCCCTGGGCGCCGTCGCTGCCCATGCCGGTCATGATGACACCGATGGCGTTGCTTCCCGCATAGCGGGCAACGGACTTGAACAGCACGTCCACGGATGGTCGGTGGCGAGAAACCAGAGGGCCGCTCTTGACCTGCACGACGTAAGTCGCCCCGGAACGTCGCAGCAGCATGTGGTAGTTGCCGCGGGCAATCAGGGCCCGGCCGGGGATGACGCGGTCGCCATCCACAGCCTCGCTCACCTCCATCGCGCTTATCCCGTTCAGGCGCTCGGCAAACGAACGGGTGAAGAACTCGGGCATGTGCTGGACCACCACCATGCCCGGCGCATTGTGGGGCATCTGGGATAGCAACTGCACAAGGGCCTCGGTTCCGCCCGTGGACGCCCCCACGGCCAGCACCTTGTTGGTGGTGCGCGTGAGGGCGAGCGGCGCGGCCGACGTGGCGGCGCGGGGGCTCTTGGCGCCTTCGCCCGTCACCTTGACATGCGCGGCGGCCTTGATCTTGTCGATGAGTTCGACCGACATGTCGCCCACGGAATAGGCGGCGCCTGGCTTGCACATAACGTCCACAGCCCCGGCTTCGAGGGCCTCCATGGCCAGATCGCCGCCCTGCGGCGTGAGCGAGGAAACGATAACCACTGGCAAGGGATAGTGCCGCATGAGTTTGCGCAGGAAGGTAATGCCGTCCATGCGTGGCATCTCGATGTCCAGGGTGACAACGTCCGGTTTGAGCTCGACGATCTTGTCGCGGGCCACATAGGGATCCGGGGCCGTACCGACGATCTCAATACTGGTATCGCGCGCGAGTTCGTGCGCGAACACCTGGCGTACGACGGCAGAATCATCGACGACAAGAACCCGGATCCGCCGGGGATTCGCCGCGGGCATCGTGGTGGACTCTCGATTGCCTACCATCGCAAGACCCCTTTCTCAATTGGGACGCTCATATCGAGGCCGGGACGGGCCCACCCCACCCCGCGCCGGGGTACGTTTCTACTCACTCATGGCCAGGCGCAATAACGCGGGATTCTCGTCAACAAGGATCACGATCGCGTCGGACGCTTCCGCCATACGCGCCCACGCTTCATCATCCAGTTCCGACACCACGGGCACGGACAGGTCGAACACGGGTTCTTCCCCGGCGAGCCGGGTCAGTAGCTGGCCGCAGGTCACGTTGAGCAGTTCCTTGAGCGCATCATCGGCGCTCGCCATGGCCTGCTCGTCGTCCGTGTCCACGCCCAGGACATTGGCGGCGATTTCGACCCGCATGGCGCGGGGCACGGCCAACTCGATGCGGCCGCACATGGGCCCGGAGAAAGACATGGCGGCCAGCACTTGACCGCCGGCCGAGGCGGGCACGTCTTCCGTGTCCGCCACTTCGCCAAACATGAACGCCAGATTCTCGAGCACTTCGCAGAACGCTTCGCTCACCAGCTCCTTGCTATTCGCTTCCATGGCTCAGTCCTATGATGTCGTCCACAACACTCCGGACCGATTCCGGCGTGAACGGTTTTCGAATGTAGGCACGCACGCCCTTGGACATCAGTTCGTCGATGCGCGTCGCGCTGCCCTCGGTGGATACGATGACGATAGGAATGGAACTCAGCAACGCGTCGTCTTTCATGCGCTCGACCATCTCCACACCGCCCATGACGGGCATGTTGATATCGGAGAAGATGAGGTCGACCCATTGCGTGGCGACCACGCGCAGGGCCTCTTCCCCGTTCGCCGCCTCATAGAGCTGATTGATGGGCACATCGGCCAACCGCAGCGTTTTCGCAATGACAGCGCGAACGGTCGACGAGTCATCCACTACCAGAATATTGAGCGCCATCGTGTCTCTCTCCCTATTTCATCCCCATGAGCAAGGCGTCCCGGACTTCCTCAAATCGCGTGATCATTCGCGACATGACGCGCTCCAGGGCGAGCGTATTCAGTTGCAGTCGGGCTGTGGCCACGTGCGACGGGTGGTAATTTAGTCCGTCCGCGCCGACGCCAATCCCCGCCTCGAGACTTAGGTTGTCGGCCACATGTACCAAGTCAACCATAAGGGGGTCACCCTCGTCAAAATCTTCCGGCCGGTGGTGCCAACGTACACCGGCGACGATGGGCTCGGGCAGGCCCCAGTTTTCGAGCAGCCGGGCGCCCACCTCGGCATGGTTGATACCCAACACCTGAGACTCCGCTTCCTCAAAGGAAATGTGCTTCTGGTAGGCGAGGTCAAGGATAGGCTGGGCGTCTATCTCGACGAAGGCCCCCAGGACAATCTTGCCCACATCGTGCAGCAGGCCGGCCGTGAACACATGATCCGGGGCATCCACGCCCACGGCGTTGGCCAGCTCATCACAGCACACCGCCACGGCGATCGAGTGCTCGAGCAAGGTTCCCGCCGGAAGATCGTAGCCGCGCACGGGAACTCCCGTTTGGGGGGCAACGACCGACATCAGGATCAACTCCGACACCTGCTTTGTCCCGAGTCGAACCAACGCGTCGCGCAGCGAGCGGATTGTCTGCGAAGCCGCGAACCGAGCGGAGTTGGCCAGACGCAGTACGTTTGACGTCAATCCCGGATCGTACTGAACAACATTAAGGAGCTCGTCGATATCCACGTCGGCGCGACCGATCAAGTCGAACACCCGAAGGGTGATCGTGGGAAGCGGAGGCGCCTTTTTCACTCTCGACAAGATGACATCGCGCCGATTCATAGCTTCGTCTCCTGGCCTGCCGACCGGATGATCGTCGTCCCTGAGTTCATATAGAGATACATGGTTCGGGCCGCGGTTCCGCCCACATCCTCGCCGTCGATCAGGATGTTGTTCTTCCAAAGAACCTTGCGCAGCACGGTGTGGTTGCGCTCTCCGATCCGGAACAAGCCCTTCTCGTCAAGCAGACTCGCGGCCCCCGCCACTTTGGCGATCAGCCGCGATCGTTCCGCCCCCAGGTCCAGGAGCGCCTGCAGCAGACACAAGACTCCCGTATCCGTGAATCGTTCCGGGTTCCCCCTGGCCTTATCCGGGTCAATCTTCGAGAGCGGAAGCATGCAATGGATGAGTCCCCCGATGCCGCGCGTGGGGTCATAGAGGGAGAGCCCGACGCAGGATCCCAGCGAGTATGTGACCAATACATCATCCGGGTTGGTCGACGTTTTCATCTCGCCGATACCGATGACATATTGCATGGGCAACCCTCCTCACTCGCGGACAAATCACAACCGTCACCGCAGGGGGCCCGGTTCGGACTGGTCGTCCTCGACCGGCACGCTCAACTACTTGATGTAGATCGAAGGTCGTACGGACTTGAAGTGACTGATCATGCCGGTCAGGCTCTCCGTGTGCCCAACGATCAAGTACCCGCCGGGCTTCAGGAGCCGGTGAATCTCGTTCAGTAGTCCGTGACGAACGGTATTGTCGAAGTAGATCATCACATTGCGGCAGAAAACAACATCCAGGGGGCCGCGCATGGGAAACGGCGGCGTGGCAAGGTTCAGTCGCCGGAACAGGATTAGGGTCTTCAGGATCGATTTGGCCGTGTATGTACCGTTTGCGCTGCGGTCGAAATAACGCTCCCGGAGCACCGGCGGCATCTTGTCCAGTTTGTCGGCGCGGTAGATGCCTTCCCGACACTGATCGAGAACCTTGGTTGAGATATCCGTAGCCAGAATCCGCGTATTGGCCTCGCGGCTGCGGAGCGCCTCGAGCAAGGTGATGGCCATCGAATAGGGCTCCTCCCCACTCGAAGCCGCCGCGGACCAGAAGCGGAAACGACGCTGTCCCTGGTCAAACCATTGGGAAACCACCTCGCTGAGGAAGTCGAAATGGCTGGGCTCCCGGAAGAAACTCGTCACATTGGTCGAGATCGCGTCGATAAGGCTGACGAGTTCCGCGCCGCTCGTGTCCTGGGCCACATACGACAAGTACTGACTGTAGTCCGCGATTCCGAGCGCCCGCATGCGCTTGCCCACCCGGGCTGAGACCAAGGCCTCCTTGTTGGGCCCCAGCGCGATGCCGCTCTGCTCGTAGACGAGTTTGCAGAACTTCTCGAAGACCCTGCTATCCATCGGTGTTTCCCATGGTCTGGTGTGTCACGCCCATGTCACGGCATCCAATCACTCCTTCGGAGGCGATGCACCTTCAGCACGGCGACCTCGCCGGTGCCCGTGTTGAAGACCAGCTTGCGTCCCATCGTGCCGCCCACATCCTCCGACAGAACCTTGATCGCCTTCCGCGCCAACAGATCTCGGGCCAGGGCGACATTTTGTTCCGCAATATCGCACGTCGCGCTGTCCGCCGGTCGCGCCCCGCCCAGAATCTGCGCCACGAGACTCGTTCGCGTGCAGCCCGCTTCTTCCATGAGTCGCACGAGTTCCGGAATGGCCACGTTGCCGTACCGCGCGGTGGCCTCCTTGGGATCCCGGGTCATGGGAAACAGGTAATGCCCCATGGCGCCATACTTCAGCGACTTGTCCCATAGACAAACCACCACACAGCTTCCCACCACGGTGCGCGCCGTGGCAGCCACCTTGCTGAAAAAGATGTAGCCGGGTTCCAGGTAGTAGTCGATGGGACTCGTGAGTTTCATTCAACGGCGACATCCCGCTACGCAACCGACTCGCGTTCAGCGCCCACGCGCCACGCATCCATAGCTACTTGTTGAGCACCTGCTCGATCTTCGCGATGATCACACTGGGCTCAAAGGGTTTGATGATGTAGTTGTTCGCGCCGGCCTTGAGTGCTTCGATCACGCGGCTCTTCTCGGCTTCGGTAGTGCACATGATGATGGGCACGGTCTTTCCGTTCGCACGGATGGCCTTCACCGCGTCGATGCCCAGCATATTGGGCATGTTCCAGTCCATGAGAATGACGTCATACTGCGTCCCTTCGACAGCCGCCACGGCTTCCTTGCCGTCGGCCGCTTGGTCCGCGTCCGAGATGCCCGCCCTGGACAACGCGCCAATGAGCACCTTTCGCATAACGACCGAATCGTCAACAACCAATGCTTTCATCTGGAAAGTCCTCTCTACTAGGTGGTCGGCGTGCACGTCTTCTCGAAGGCCACGCGAAGGCTGAACGGTCCCAGACTACTGGTGAATGACACATCCAGCCAGCGCGTGCCCGAAGGGTACTCCACGGCATAGCTGGCGCCGTGAACCACCGTCGGCAGACTCAGATCGATCGGCGTACCGTCGCCGGAGAACTTGGTCTTGGCCCCACCCGCGATCATGTTTACCAATTCGGCCACTCCGTCGGCCACCGTGTCGTCGACGACGCGCGTGTCGGTGCCCAGCAAACCGTTGACCATGGCCAGCGCCGTAGACACGGGCAGGCACAGCGCCACCGTGCCCCGGACGCGGCCGCTCAGCCCGATGAGCGCCGTAACATCCCGAGGGCTCGAGGCGCTGCGAACCAGGCCCACCTCGCAGCGCTTCGCCTCCGAGTTGAGCATGGTGGAAAACACCGAGCAGACGCTCTCGATGAAGGGATTGATATACTCGACTTGCATTCTCCTACCTCTCTCATTCGCGCTAATGGCGCCACATCTGTCCAGCCGGGCCGCCGTACAATCCGGCAACCACCTTCGTCTGAAGCAACTAGGTATCCTACACGCTGCTTCTCTCGTTTTGCCAACCGTCACCCGGGTAGGGGCTCCGTCTCATGGCCCGATCGGGCGTGAGCGGTCCTGTCGCACCTCACGTTGCCTGGACCTCGCTGGCCAGTTTGACCAACCCACCGACATCCAGAATCAGACCGACACGGCCATCAGCCATGATGGCGCCTCCGGCAATGCCCGAAAGACCTCGCATGGATTCACCCAACGACTTGATCACCGTTTGTTGCTGGCCCAGGATTTCGTCGACGACGAGTCCTGTCCGCCGGCCGTCGGTCTCGACCACGGTGATGATTGCCTCGGTCAGGTCGCCATGGGGATGGTCCGTGTTGAACAGCCGGCCGAGCCGGATCACGGGAATCAGTTCGCCCTGCAGCATCAGCATCTCGCCTCGGTTCACGACGGTGGAAAGGGCCTTGGCATCCGGCCGCAGCGACGTGACAATCGACAGCGTGGGGATGATGTACCTTTCTTGGCCGACGCGCACGACCATGCCGTCGATGATCGCCAAGGTGAGGGGAAGACGGATGCTGAACGTGCTCCCCTTGTTTTTCTCGGAACGGATCTCGACTTGGCCCCGCAGGCTCTCGATGTTCCGTCTCACCACATCCATACCGACGCCCCGACCCGAAACGTCCGTGATCTGCTTCGCGGTCGAGAAACCCGCTTCGAAGATCAGGTTCCACACTTCGCGATCGCTCAAGGAGGCGTCGGCCCGCACGAGGCCGCGCTCTTCCGCTTTGGCAAGGATCGCTTCGCGGTCGAGTCCCCTCCCGTCATCCTGCACCTCGATGTAGATATTGCCTCCCTTGTGAAATGCACGGAGCTCGACCCGGCCCGCCGGATCCTTGCCGGCCTTCCTGCGCTCGGCTTCGGAGGCCTCGAGCCCGTGATCCACGGCGTTGCGCACCATGTGGATGAGAGGATCGCCAATCTTGTCCACCACCGACTTGTCCAATTCGGTGTCTTCGCCGAGAGCGACAAACGTGACCTCCTTGTTCGATTTTTTGGCTAGGTCGCGCACCAAACGCGCCATCTTCTGGAAAGTGGGCCGAATGGGAACCATGCGCAACGAGGTGCCCATTTCCTGCAACTCACGCGTGATCTTGTCCAATTCATTGAGGTGACGCAGAAGATCCGGAGACGCGGTCCCGACGAGTTCGGGCGACTGACTGACCATCGATTCCGCGATGACGAGTTCACCAATGGCATCCACCAGCAAATCCAGCCGGGTTGCATCTACCTTCACCGCCTCCTTCACCTGAACGGCGGTCGCGCCCTGGGCCGCTTGGCGACGCAACTGGGTCGCAACATCACTCGCTTTGGCGTCGCCCGAGCGCACTAACACTTCGCCCAGTTTGGGGGGCCGAGGGGCCTCCTCTTGCTTCCGGAGCGCCTCGGCAACGTCGTCCTGTCGCACCGTGCCCATCTCGACCATGATCTCACCGATCTTCCCGCTGCCGGGGCGGTGGGCCTGGACCTCGACTGCCTCATTCACAATGGCGCTCGAGGCGATGTTCTGCTCGATGAGAATGGTGCCGATTCTCTTGTGCTCGGGAGGTTGGTGCTGCAGTTCGAGCGCGTGATCCACGGCCTCTCTGGTTGTGGCGCCCGCACTGACAAGCGCTTCCCCGAGCCGCTGGGGCACCTCGTTCGGGACAGGCCGCGAACCGCCTTGTCGTGCGGTCTCAATCCGCGTCAAGAGCGCCGGCATCCCGGGGACGGCAAACAGCATTCCCCCGGTTTCCAGGGCCGTTTTCACGTCGTTCACCATGCCCTTGAGCATATCGACGGCCTCGAAGGTGACGTCCATGGGAATACCGGACAGCGTGACATCGCCCTTCCGGGCATGATCCAGCAGGTTCTCCGCCTCGTGAGCGAGCGTCAGAACGTCATCGAGGCCCAAGAAGCCCGCCACGCCCTTGATCGTGTGGAATCCTCGAAAGACAGCGTTCAGGGCATCGCTATTCTGCGGATCCGTTTCGAGCGTGAGCAGATGGATGTCCGCCGCATCAAGATGTTCATTGGCTTCCTGAACGAAGTCTCCGAGGAGGTCGAGGTCGCCTTCCAGCGGTTTCCCTTTCGCCGGTACTTCTGCGGCACGGCCGCTATCCGCCACGCCGACGGACTCGACCGGACGAGAAGGAGCGCCCCCCCCCGCCGGCGGCGGCGGTGTCTCGCTCGGAGCAACCGCAGCGGGCGTTGCCGCCTCGTGGTCGTAGTTCCCCACGGTTTCCGCCGGTGCGGGGAACGTGGTGCGCCTGAGCACATTGGCCCAATCCACGTCGGTCGCGGGCCGGCCGTCGCGGACCACCATTTGCATCGAGGTGACGACCTCGCCCAGGGCGGCAAGGGCGGCGATGGGATCGCCGACTTCCTCAAGGATGATCCTCTCGATGAGCGCCGCCGACTCCGTGGCCGTCGCGCCCATCTGGGCCTGGCCCATCTCCTGGCAACACCGTGCGACTTGCTCGAAACGGTCGTGCAAGTCCGCCAGTCCCGGCATGTCGCTCGGCTCGACAAACACCAACGCTTCCGTGAGTTCCTCGATCTTCTTAGCCATATCGGTTGCCGACATCAGACCCACCGCTCCTTTCGCCTCGTGGCACGCTGTTACTGGCCGGGCTCCGCCACCATATGCCGCATCGTCGCAATCTCGTCACTCGCGAGCACCTTGTCCACATTGAGGAGCATGACCACCTTCTCACCCACCTTACCCATGCCGAGCAAGATGGCATCGTCGAACGACACCCCCAACGAGGGCGGCGGCTCAATCTGCTCCGCAGCGATATCGAGCACTTCGGCGACCTCGTCCACAACCACCCCCATGGTCATCTCCGGGCCCGCATACGCCACCCGCACGACGATGATGCACGTCCGCGCCGTGTCGTCCACGTGCCCCATGCCGAACTTGAGCCGGAGGTCGAGGATCGGGATGACCTTGCCGCGCAGGTTGATTACCCCGCGTACGAACTCGGGGGTCTTGGGGATACTCGCCACCCTCATCATCCCGATGATTTCTTGAACCTTCAGAATCGCGAGGCCGTAGACTTCCCGGCCCAAGGAAAAGGTCAGGTACTTCCCGGCATGTGCCGCGGCGTTCGCGGCTGCGCTGTGTTCCATCGTTTCCTTCACGTCTGCCATGGTGTGCACCCTCTACCGGAGGCCAACTGCCTTCCTCACGCTTTGCTCAGTCCTTCAGCATCCGGCTGAGAACGGCCGGAAGCTGCGCCAAGAAAACCTCGCCATATCCCACGACATGGGGGTGAAGCTTGTGTCCCTCGGCGATCGTGTCCTGCTCTTCGTCGGGGAGAAGCAGGATCGTTCGAAGTCCCTCAAGCAAATCCTGTATCGGTGCAAGGTAGGCCAGGTCATCCTTGGTCGCGGCAAGCAGCACGACAATAGGCGACTGAGTCAGCGGGCGCCTCAGTCGCTCGGAGAAATCTACGAACGCATCACAGATCTCGATATGCTCTTCCGGAACCGTTTGCTCGATAGCCTTGCGGACCTTGTCGCCATCCCTCGCGCCGGGGGAAACTAACGCCAGCACTTTCGCCATGAATTCCGCCTCATCGATTGCCCCATATACTGGACCAACCTGAGCAAGCAGCATGCCCGACGCCCCTTCCGAAAGGAACCCACACCTAAACCCTTGTTAAACGGGAACTTGAGAACACCAGAAGAACGGAAAGCGAGCCGACGAGACCACAGTGAATCTTGAATCGTAAGACCCATTATCGCCGCACAAGAAAGCGTCTTGTTCTGCAATGCTGCACGCTTCATTGCGACGAGGTCCGCGCACTACTCCCGCCTCGACATCTTGTACTTCTGCAAGAGGGCGTACAAACGGGGACGGGAAAGGCCCGATACGTCGCAGGCCTTCTTCATGTCTCCTTCGCACAAATCCATCAAGCCGGTCAGATACCCCTTTTCTACCTCAGCGACGGCCGCCTTCCGATACTCCTGCCAATCACACAGCGTTTTGGGGGAAGAGGGCACCGGGCCGGCTCCGCCGGCGCCGGACGGCGGCACTGAACACGAGCCGCTCAACGAAGCGCGGGCCAACTTGGCCCGGATGTCCACAGGCAGGTGATAGGAGACCAAGACCGAATCGTCCTGAGCGGCGATGACGGCCGCCTCGAGGGCCTGAAGCAACTGCCGCACATTGCCGGGCCACTCGCACTTGCTCAGGGCCGCGAGGAAATCGGCAGAGAAGCCCTTAGGCTCGAAACCGTATCGGGCGCAAAGACGCGGGACTCGGTCGAGTGCGATGGCCTCGGCATCGCCCGTCCGATCGCGCAAGGGCGGAAGCGCCAACACAAGAGAACGGATCCGAAACAGCAGATCATCGCGGAATCGCCCTTCCTGAACCATGGCACCCAGATCCCGGTTGGTGGCCGCGATCAACCGGAAGTCGCTGGTCACCTCCCGGGTCGCTCCTACCGGATAGTACCGACGCTCCTGCAAGACGCGGAGGAAGGTCTTCTGCACCGACAAGGGAAGCTCGCCGACCTCATCCAGGAACAGGGTCCCATGGTCGGCGTGTTTGACGAGCCCGTCGTGCGCCTTGTCCGCACTGGTAAAGGCGCCCCTTTCGTGGCCGAACAGGGTGCTCTCGACGAGGGTCTCGGGAAGAGCCGCACAGTCAACTACGACGAAGTTCCCCGACGCGCGTGCGCTGTTCTTGTGCACAGCGCGTGCGAACAGCTCTTTCCCCACACCGGTCTCCCCGGTTATGAGAAGATTGGCATCCGTGGACGCAGCCTGCCCCACGAGGGTGAAACAGGCGCGGATTGCCGGACTGTCACCAATGATAGGTTCGAGATCCAGCGCGGCTCGCGGCTCACGCCGCTGTTTGCCGTCCCGGTATTGCAGGGCCCGCCGCAACGGCAGAATCATGGCTTGCGCCGAGAACCCCTTCTCTACATAGTCCCATGCACCGCACCGCATGGCCAATTCCGCCCCATCCGGGTTTCCGGCCCCCGTCATGATGATGACTTCCGGCGCCGACGGGCTCTGCTGAATCCGCGGCAAGACGTTCAGCCCGTTGCCCTCGGGAAAGACCACGTCCAGAAACACCACGTCGAACGCGCCCGTCCGCGCCTTCTCAGCCCCGTCCGCTAAGGTCGAGGCGCTGTTGACGCTGTGGCCTTCCTTGGCAAAGAGGTGCGCCAACACCTCACATATACTCTTGTCATCATCGATGACCAGAACGTTTGCCATTGGCCCTCTCCGTGGCGCGAGACCGCTCCATGCGGCCGAGCATTCCGGTCAGACAGCGTAGCATTTTCCGGAAGCGTTCAGCCACTTCCAGCATTCAGCATCTCTCTTATTTTGCGCAGCAACACCTGCGGGCTACTCGGCTTCTGAAGTACCTGCAGCTCTTTGTCTCGGATAAAGCGTGTCTGCTCCGGATCCGGGATATACCCCGTGCTGAAAAGGACACGGATATCCGGACGGAATGCCCGGATCCGATCATAGACCTGGCGTCCACCGAGCTTCGGCATAACCACGTCCAGCAAGGCCAAGCTGATCTCCGGAGCATGGGATTCAAAGAGTTGCACCGCTTCCTCACCGTCCGCAGCGCTAAGAACCGTATAACCTGCGCGTTCCAGAATCCGCACGCCCAAGTCGCGGAGCGCCTCGTCATCCTCGGCAAACAGGATGGTCTCCGTGCCGCCACAGACGGGTCCCGGAATGACTTGTTCCGGAGCTGCAGCCGGTCGCTCGGCCAGAGGGAAGTAGACGTCAAACACGGTTCCCTTACCTAACGTACTGCGCACGGAAATCACGCCGCCGTGCTGCTGAACAATGGCGTGGACCGTGGCCAGTCCCAGACCCGTGCCCCGGCCCGGTCGCTTCGTCGTGAAGAACGGGTCAAACATCCGTTCCTGCGTCGCTTCGTCCATACCGACGCCCGTATCGCCGATGCTGAGGAGAACATGGCATCCCGGCTTGGCTTCCGGATTCGCCGCACAGTACTCGTCGCCGAGGTACGCATTCCGGGTCTTGATGGTCAGCGTCCCACCGTCCGGCATCGCATCTCGGGCATTCACACAGAGGTTGATGACGATCTGTTCAATCTGACCGGGATCCGCGTGAACAGCGCCCAGGTCGCCACTCGGTAGGAAATCGAGCTGGATATTCTCGCCGATCAGGCGCCGGACAAGCGTCAGCAAGTCCTCCGTCAGATGGTTGAGATCCAGACACGCGGGCTGCAGGACCTGGCGGCGACTGAAGGCCAGCAACTGTCTCGTCAGCGCGGAGGCCCGGTTCGCTGCTTTGCGGATCTCCTCAACAAACGCGCGACATTCATCGTCGTCCGGCAGGCCGTCCAGCACGAGTTCCACGTAGCCATGAATAGCCTGAAGGACATTGTTGAAATCGTGCGCCACCCCTCCGGCCAGTTGGCCTACCGCCTCCATCTTCTGGGCTTGTCGGAGCCGGGCCTCGATGCGTTCCTTCTCCTGTTCGTCCCGCTTGCGCTCGGTGATATCCTTCAGCGTCTCGATGGCGCCGGTGACCTCGCCCTTGAGGTTTCTCAGCGGCGCGGCGCTGAAGAAGAGCCATTTCCCATCCTCGCCCAGGTGAGGAAAGAGCCCTTCGCACTCGTACGCCCCATCCACGAGCGCCGACTTACGGCACCCGACGCCGTAGTGACCGGCAACGGTCTCGTGGGTGGCGCCGTCCAGGATGAGGTCGCACATGATGGGCCTGCGCTCGTGATAGAACGCCCTCCAATGATCCCGTGTCCCTATCATGCTCTGAGCGGAAAAGCCCGTCAGGTTCTCGCAAGCGACATTCCAGTGCGTGACCGTGTGATTCATGTCGATGGTGAACGTGGCAATGGGATTGCCTTGAATAGCTTGAGCAAGGACTTGTGCACTCTCGCGCAGCGCCTCCTCGATTCGCCCCGGTTCCCCGGAATCCGGCCCCGGGCCGGCATCGCACTCGCGGGGCTTCTTGGGAACAGGCCTATCGCGGCCGACAAGCCCCTTCTGGCACGCCCGCCTATCCTGCTCACGATGGGTGTTCCACAGGGCCGTGTCAACGTCGAACAGGTCATGCGCCTCTCTATCGGCCACATCGCTCGATTCGTCGGGCCTTTCCAGAATCCCGAGGGCGCGTTCACGGCTGACCTCCGCGATCTGGCACGGCCGCGGACCGACGGAAGCGCTGCCTTTCGGATCCCTCGTGGGCATGGCATCCACGAAGGCCGGCGCGCCGTCCGCGGGTCGTTCCATGGGTTGGCTGCAACGCGGCTCGCCCGAGCCCAAGACCTCCCAGAGCTTGCCGTCGCCGGTGTGAGGCTTGAGGGGATCCGGCGTGCGGTACCGAGCATCATGCCCGTGGGAACCGGCGACCTTGCCGCGCTGAAGCCCCGCTATCGCCGGACGCGCGTTGTTCATTTCGGCAGCGCGGCCATCGATGACGAGGACTCCCTCGGGAAAACCGCCAAGAACCGAGGGAGAGCCAAGCCCGTTGACCGCGAGTGCCTCGCGTGGCCAATCGCCCTCGAGGCCGCTGCGTCGGACGTGCCGAGCGCCGACCTCGATCAAGCCCAGGCCCAGCAACCAGATTAGGCCAAAGCCCAACGCAAAGTCGGCCGCCCTTCCCCCCGCCGACTCGAACGCGTCCGCACGCAGGCCGGCCACGTGCCATGCGGCCACTCCACCGATCACCACCGTCCACGCCACGACCGGAATAGTGGCATGACGCCCTGACCAAAGACGGCGGGCCACGCTCCCCTTTTCTTCCCTCACAGCACCTTCACTCCACTTGTTCTATACCCCGCCCCGACGCACATGCATTCTCCCTCTCTGACGCCGGAAACGGTGGCTCCATGTTACCAGATTGACACGCCATTATCCACACCGTGTCTCAAGCGCGTTCGGAAAACGCGACGCTGAAGACGAACGCCGTGTGCGTCTTGGCGCCCTCAGCGGCTGATCGAATCGGTTTCGCCGGTCTGCTCTTCCTTCCTATCACTGTACCGCTGGAACCCTGCCTCGTTGCCCCCTATCCAAGGCGGAAGAGGCAGGACGCGTCGTCCTGCCTCTTCCTGACCTCTCTCATCGTTTGCCATGGGCCTCCCGCTTGATGGCGGCGTTACGCCCCACACCGGGTCGACTAGAAGTCGCCCATGTCATCGTCATCGAGCGGAATGACCTGGTCCGGCTTCACCACCTTCTGTCCGGCGCCACCATAGGCCACCAGCGCCTTGTCCGACCTCTTGGCCGGAGCGCGGTGCCCCGCCGTTTGCCCTGCATGCACGCCACCACGCCGTTGGGGCGTACTCACGGACTTCTCGACACCCTTGGCGCGGGCGGCACTCCCGCCCACGATGCCGGAGAGGACCTTCACCATCTCATTGAGCTCGCTGGCCTGTGCCGAAAGCTCCTCGCTGGCCGACGCGGCCTCTTCGGAATTGGCCGCGTTGGACTGGGTCACTTGGTCCATCTGAGCCACCGCCGTGTTAATCTGTTCGATGCCTTGGGTCTGCTCCCTCGACGCGGCGGTGACTTCGCCAATGAGCTGGCCCACCTTGGACGCGCTGTCCCGGACTTCCACCAACGCCTTGGCAACCTCGCCGGTCACGGCCACGCCGCGATCCGCGTTCTGCTGCGATTCCTCGATAAGGGCCGACGTATTCTTGGCGGCCTCGGCGCTGCGTTGCGCGAGGTTACGCACCTCCTCGGCCACCACGGCAAAGCCCTTGCCCGCGTCACCGGCCCGAGCCGCCTCGACGGCCGCGTTGAGGGCTAGCAGGTTCGTCTGGAACGCGATCTCATCGATGGTCTTGATGATCTTGGCCGTCTCATCGGACGAGGTCTTGATATCCTCGATAGCCTTCACCATCTCTTTCATCGAGTCATTGCCTCGCGCCACGACCTGTCCGGTTTCGTTCATGAGCACGTTCGCCTGGTTGGCATTGTCCGAGTTCTGCTTGGTCATCGACGTCATCTCTTCGAGCGAGGCGGAAGTCTCCTCGAGACTCGATGCCTGCTCACTGGCCCCTTCGGCCATCGACTGACTGGACGCCGCGACCTGGCTCGAGGCCGCCGTGACTTGGTTGGCGCTCTCGGTCAAGCCTGAGATGATCTTGTTGAGCGGCCCGGTGATGGCCCGCGTAATGGCCAGCGCCAGTATCAGGCCGATGATAATGCCGGCGATCGTCAGAGCGATGGCCAAGGTGTTGGTGCGCGCTATCGCGCTGTCCATAGCCTCCTTGAAGACCGTATCCAAATCGTCCATCTGGTCCAAGAGGGCCGTGGCCGAAGCCGCCATCTTCGCACTGGACGCACGCTCCGCCATGAGTCCGTCGAGGTAGGCGGTGCCAGCCGCCTCATACTGCCCGAGGAGCCCCTGGATCTCCTGGGCGGCCGCCGTGAGCGCCGAATGATCGCTGACTTCCGTGGCCCAGCGCGCGGCGCCGTCCTTCGCGAGCTTGAGCTTGTCCTGATACGAAGCCGCCTCCTTATCCTTGTCCGTGGCTAACAGGTAGACGGCGGAAACTCGAAGGAGCAGGAACGGCTGAATCGTGTTCTCGGCGAGCGATTCGTAAATGCGCGTCCACTTGGCCAGTTCGACGGCATCGGCGGCGGCTTCCGCTTGAGCTTGTGCCGGTTTGATCACATCATTGATGGCCTTTCCGATCTTCTCGGTGACGTCCCAGCCCACGTCGCTCCAGGCTTGGAAGGCCGCGTCCTTCTTGGTCCTACTATCCTTCTGTTCGCCAAAAGCGGACTTGTAGGCATCCGCCTCCGACTCGGCGTCCCGCACCATTTTCAACGACGCGCTGGTCATCCCGGGCGCGTCCCCGAGCGTCTTGAGTCGTGCCCGCAACTCATCGTAGGCTTCGGCCCACTTCTCGTCGGCCGATTTCTCGCCCTCGGCTTTCTCGAATCCATTCGCGGCAAAATCCCGGCGCAGCGTTCCGCACGAATTGACGCTTTCCACACACGCGCCGGCATATTCCGCCAGCGCTACCTTCTCCGACACGGTGGACAACCCTTGCCAGGAAAGAAGGCCGATCGCGCCTGCGATGGCCACGACAACGGCAAATCCCGCGACAATCTTCGTTGACAGTTTCGAGTTCTTGAACATCCGTCTTCTCCTTATCTTCCCGCCACCCAATCGGCAGGTGACCCGTTCCGCCTACGCTATGGCTAATCCGACATGGCGCACGAAGCCGCCACTTCTTCCTCGGTCATAACCTTGTCCACATCAAGAAGCACAACGACCTTCTCGCCCAACTTGCCCATGCCCCGGATGAAGTCCGTGCGCACGGACGCGCTGAACGTGGGCGGCGGCTCGATTTGCCCCGCCGTGACCTCGATAACCTCCGAAACGGCATCCACAAGGGCGCCCATGGTGATCGCGTGGGCCGACCGGACCACTTCCATCACGATAATGCAGGTACGCTCGGTATCCTCGATGGACTCCATACCGAACTTCCGCCGGAGGTCAACCACTGGGATCACCTTGCCGCGCAGGTTGATGACCCCGCGCACGAACTCCGGCGTCCGAGGAACGCTTGTGATCGCAATGAGTTTGATGATCTCCTGAACCTTGAGAATCGGCAGACCATACGTTTCCTTGCCGAGCAGGAAAGTCAGGTACTTCCCGGCCTGCGCCGCCGCGAGTGCCGCAGCGCCCTCCATATCTTTCACTTCTTGAGACATCGATCCGTTCCTCCATTTATCGCGGTGTATCGCCGATCTCGCCTATTTCGGCAAAATGGGCCGACAACTCCTGCACGTCCGTCGCGTAAGGGTTCCCCTGGGAATCGCCCGTCCGATCGAGGCTCTTGGACGCCGTGTCTCCTGATCGCTCAGTCGTGCATCCAGACCCATCACACCGCTCCGCAGGCCCCCCCGAAGGCCCCGGCCGACTCGCCGGGCCCTTCCGCGCGGCATTAGTCGGCGACGAATGGACGAGAGCGGACACGCTAACCTTTTCTCCCTGGCAGCAGGAACCCACGCAGCATCGCACACCACCAAACTGTTCCCCTAAAGAGCAAGGCCTATGCCCAAGTTGAGCCTATCGACGCAACCAATTCATTTCCAATGAGTTACGATCCAAACTCGAACACACGAGTCCCGTCATTCCCTGTTGAGTCGCTCTTTCTGTCTTGAAAGGCGAGACAGAAGCTCAGGAAACAATACGAGGAATCTTGTTTTTGAATACTCGGCCGATTAACGGGCATTCATTGCCTTCCGCAGCGCCCGGCGAAAGCGGAAAGGCGCAAGCGATAGGTCGCTGGCCACAGGAAAGCCCGGTTCGGCAACCACGCCCCCCTCCCCCCAAAGAAGCGGTTGACTGGTTCCGCGTGCCGGGATACTCTATCCGCATCGGTGTGTAGCGCATATCCAAAGGGAGGAGTTCGCCATGAGACCGACCGTCTCCGTTGCCACCTTGTTGGGCGCCCTGTTGGCCGCGAGCCTCGCCGTGTCGGGGCAGCCAACCTACGAGCCCACATGGGAGTCCCTTGACGGGCGGGCCGTTCCCGCCTGGTTCAACGAGGCCAAGTTTGGCATCTTCATCCACTGGGGCGTGTATGCGGTTCCGTCCTGGAGTCCAACCACCACCTACTCGGAGTGGTACTGGAACCACATGCAGGACAAGAACGGCGAGACGTGGAAGTTCCACGTGAAGACCTATGGAGAAGACTTCCAGTACCAGGATTTCGCGCCCATGTTCAAGGCGGAGCTCTTTGATCCGGCTCTGTGGGCCGATCTGTTCAAGCGAGCCGGGGCGCGGTATGTGGTGCTGACGTCGAAGCACCACGATGGATTCTGCCTCTGGCCCAGTCCGGACAGTTGGAACTGGAATGCCGTCGACATTGGCCCTCATCGCGACGTCCTCGGCGACCTGACGGAGGCGGTGCGGTCCGCCGGAATCCGGATGGGGTACTACTATTCGTATTACGAGTGGTTCCACCCTGTCTACCGAAGCGATGTTAACCGATACGTGGAAGAACACATGATGCCGCAGATCAGGGATCTGGTGACGCGGTACCAGCCGTCCATTCTGTGGTTGGACGGCGAATGGGATCATCCCGCCGAAACCTGGCGCAGCACCGAGTTCCTGGCCTGGCTGTTCAACGAATCGCCCGTCAAAGAGGACATCGTGATCAACGACCGCTGGGGCAAGGGATGCCGGGGCGTGCACGGCGGCTTCTACACATCGGAATACGGCGGCCACGGCGGCGAGGTCGGGCCGTCCCATCCCTGGGAGGAGGATCGGGGTATGGGCGCCTCGTTTGGCTACAATCGGAACGAGACGGTTGACCACTACAAGACTCCCGAGGAGTTGATTCGGCTGTTGGTCGATACGGCCGCCCGGGGCGGCAACCTGTTGTTGGATATCGGCCCGACGGCGGATGGCCGGATTCCGGAGATCATGCAGGAGCGCCTGGTGCAGATCGGCGATTGGCTCATCCCCCACGGGGATAGCATCTACGGATCGGCCGCGGGCCCCTTCGTATCGTTGCCGTGGGGCGCCTGCACGAGCAAGCCGGGCCGGTTGTACCTCCACGTGTTTGACTGGCCTGACGGAACGCTCGAGGTACCCGGCCTGAAGACCATGCCCAAGCAGGTGTATTTCCTCACGGACACGGCGCAAACGGCGCTCCCAGTCTCGGAGACAGCAGAAGGGCTGGCCATCACCGTGCCCGCCTGTCCGCGCGATACGGTAGCCTCGGTCATTGTGCTCGAATTCGACGGCGACCCGGCGGTCGACACGAGCGTCGCGCAGGCCGCGGACGGCTCGGTGTCATTGGCGGCGGCACGGGCGGCCGTGCGCGGCGAAGGCCCGCGGTATGAAGCCGAAAGGGACTGCATCGGTTACTGGACCAACGGCAAGGCCTCGGTGGCGTGGGACCTGTCCATCGCGACACCAGGAACGTTCAAGGTGGCGGTCACGTATGCCTGTGAAAGCGGCACCGAGGGCTGCAAGTTCGCGGTCGGACTCGGCGATGAGGAACTGAATGGGCAGGTAAAGAGCACGGCGGGCTGGTCGGATTTCATCACGGAGGAGATCGGCACCGTCACCCTCGCCAAGCCGGGGCGGTACACGCTCACCGTGACGCCGAAAACCAAACCCGCGCAGGCGGTGATGAATCTGCGGACCGTGGCCCTACTGCCTGTTGGGTGATCGTCCTGCTAGAAAAAGCAGGGCGCGGGGCCGACTCGTCCCCCGGCGATAGGCCAAATGGCGATTTGCATTTCCCTTGGCAAGTGGTGCAGTGTGTGCATAAACGAGAGAAGTGATTTCGCGACCGCGGGTTCCGCGCATGGACGAGATGCCGATGAAGCTTGACGAGGTCCGAAAGAAAGACGTCCGATTCGTTCTGGGCATGATGTCGGGGAGTTCGTGTGATGGCATCGACGCAGCCCTCGTGCGCATTCAGGGATCGGGGCGAGCGCAGCGGCTCCAACTGGGCGGGTTCGAAACGTTCCCTTACAAGTCCGGCGTGCGGACACGTTTGCTTTCCCCTCACTTCAATGCGCACGACATCTGCCTGCTCAACTTCGAGTTGGGTGAGTTGTTTGCCGAAGCCGCACAGGCCATGATGGATGTCGCCCGCGGCCAGGGATGCGAGATGGACCTTATCGCCTCGCACGGCCACACGATCGCGCACATACCGCCCGTGGGCGAGGAGCCGTACGGAACGATGCAGATCGGGGAGCCGGCCGTGATTGCCGAGCGCACGGGGGTGGATGTGGTTTCGGATTTCCGGACGCGCGACATGGCCGCCGGCGGCCAGGGCGCACCGCTTGTACCGTACGCCGACTGGGTCATGTTCGCCCGCGACGACCGAACCGTGGCATGCCTGAATATCGGCGGTATTGCCAATTTCACCGTTGTCACGCCGGACCTCCGCGACGTCATCGGGTTCGACTCGGGGCCCGGGAACATGGCCATCGACGGCACGGTACGCTTCCTGACGCGCGGCGCCCAGCAGTTCGATCGGCGCGGCAAGGCAGCCGCTTCCGGCGAGGTCATCGCCGAGTTCTACGAGTATCTCCTGGACCATCCGTACTTCAAACGGCAGCCGCCCAAGACCACGGGGCGCGAGGATTTTGGTGTCGAGGTCTACCTGCGCGACGCCCTGAACAGCCGACGCGATCACTCCTTCGAGGATCTGGTGACCACGGTCACCGCCGCGACCGCCGAGAGCATCATCAGCGCCTACGATCGATTCATCCGGCCACACTATGCCGTAACGCGCGTCATCGTTTCCGGGGGCGGTGTCAAGAACACCGCGCTCATGAAACGTCTGAAGGACGGGCTTCGCGAGGCCCATTTGCGCACCAGCGATCAGTACGGCATCTCGTCCGATGCCGCCGAAGCCATCGCCTTCGCGATCCTCGGCAACGAGGCCCTCGTTGGCAACCCCGGCAATATTCCGAACGCCACCGGCGCCAGCCATCCCGCAATCCTCGGCAAGATCACCCCGGCGTGACCGGCCGCGCCGTACCTCATTCGGAGACGATCTGCCAACCGTCGGTAGGGCCCGGATAGGTCTCGACAGAAACGCCGCCAAACTCCATATCTTTCGCCACAATGCGGCCCGATTGATCGATGATGAATGAGCGCGTACCGCACTGCGGATAGAGCTGCGGTCGAGCAATGACGGCCCATTCGCGTTGCGGATCAAAGGGGTTGGGATCCCCTTCGGCGTCCGCGGAATCGCGCGCGTAAAGATTGTAGAAATAGTACCCATGGAGGCCCATGGTGTAGTCCATGGCAAAGGCGAGTCGCTTGCTCACCAGCCGCGTGGGCACCGGCCGCGCCTCGGCGTCGACAGCCTGCCACAGGTGCGCTGGGAACTGGGCATAGGTGAACGCGCCGTCGCCGTCCCAATCGGTCTTTCGATAGCGTTCCTGCGCCTCGGCGATGCGGCGGAGATTGGCCACGGCGCGCGCTTCGTTCACGGGCGGATCGCCCACGTCAAACGTCGCCGGCCAACCGCGCCACTGAACCACGGTGACCTCGCCGAGGATGAAGCCGACGGCCATGAGTGCGGTCAGGAGCAACCCGACGGGTTTCGCTTTGGCGGGGGCGTTCACGATGCATCCTCCGCATGGCGATACCGCACCACGCGCGGGCAGTCCGGATCCGGCGAGTCCGCATCATTAACAAGATACGCCGCGACGGCGTGGCAGCCGCCACGACACGTCTCGAGGTATGCGCAGGACCGGCATGGCTCGGGCGCGCGCTGCGTCCAGGTCCTCAATCGATTCAGGCCCGGATGCTCGCGCCAAGCGCCGGCAACGTCGAACACGGAGAGCCCGGCCGAACGGAGAAACGAGCATCCGCTCACGGAACCGTCGCTCCGCACGCCCAGGAGGACGTTTCCGGCCTCGCATCCGTAGGTGGCCGTAGCCTCGAGATACTCGACGGGCGGGTTGTGCCAACACAGCATCGGCACGAAGGAGCAGTCGATCTTGGCCGCGATTCCGTGGCGCTCGGATAACGCGGCGAGCGTGGGCGTGAGGGCGATGTTTTGATCGAAGGTCGCGCGCTCGACGGCGAAGGCCGGCCAAGGTCGCGCGGCCGGTTTGAGCCGGAGGAATTCGATCTCGTTTGCCCCTTTCCGTTTGGCATATTCGAAGAGCGCCGGAATACCGTCGAAGCTGCGCCGGCCGATGACGCTGTTGATTCCGGCCGGCACGCCGGCGGCAACGAGGAGGTCGAGCGCCCGATCGGCGGCCTCGAATCCGGCGCCGCAACGGAACACATCGAACGCGCCGAGTCCGTCGATCGACACATTGACTTGACCGAAGACCCTCATGGCCTGAGCGGTGTCCGGCGTCATCCGGGCGCCGGATACCGTGAGGTTCGGCACAAGGCCGACGTCGCGGGCATATGCGGCGACCTCGAAGAGATCCGGGCGCATCATGGCCTCGCCTCCGCCAAGAGCGACGTGGAACACACCGAATTCAGCAAGCGCCTTGAGCGCGCGCTTGAGCGCGGCCATGTCCATCTCGCCGGCATCCGCATTGCCGGCGCCCATGTAGCAGTGCGCGCACCGGTTCGGACAGCGATTCGTGGCGGCAAGATGCACTTCTGTGGGGGCGCTGAGGAGCCCGACGCGGGTGTCCTCGGTACTCCAGCGCGACGACTCGCCGAAGCCGAGTTCCCGCATGAGCGCGCGGTCGACAAAGGCAAGGAAGGGCGGGTCATCCGAGGCGACGATGCCGCCGAAGTTCTCGAAGCGGTGCTTGAGCGGGCCGGAGTACCTTGGAATCTGCGGGACACGCGGGCTCATAGCGAATCTTCCGCTGTGTTGAGGATGATCTCGTATTGCCGTTCGAGCCATACACGGAACTCCGGCTCGTAAATGCCTGACGTGTCGAGGCCGGGATAGACGCGCGGTTCGGTGAGCACATAGGGCGATAGCTCGGGAACCTGGAAGAAGAAGTCGGCCTGCGCGTAGGGCAGTCGGATGTCCGGCGGCACATCGATGAGGGCGTGTGAGTCGCAGTGCTCCATGTAGAAGCCTGCCAGGAGCGCAGCAAAGGCCACGAGGGCAAAGCCGGCATTGGCGACAAGCGCCGCAGCTCGGAATCGGCCACGCGACGTGCCCGCGGCAAAGGCGAAACAACCAATGAGGCCGGCACATCCGTACAGAAGCAATGCACGGAGTGGCTCGGAACCTGGACTGCCGGGCATGCCACTGAGGAATACCGGATCCTCGAAGAGCAGTCGGCCCGCGGTGATGTCGCGGCCGAGCAGGCAAGCGGCGAGCATCAAGACGCCGCACCATGCGCCACACACCACGACGAGGCCGAGAGCATGACGCCATCCGAGCCAAGCGTAGGGTTTCGTTCGGAAGAACAGCACGGCGGCAAGCGCGATCAGGAACGCCAGCGTCCATTTCGACCATCGCGCCGCGGCACTCCGGAACCATGCGCCCCGCGCTACATCGAGATCATGTCCCATCGAGAATTCAAGGTCGAGCCGGGGCCGCAACTCCGCCGCGCGTCGGAAGGCGCGATAGGCCTCTCGGTACCGTTGAAGGCTCAGAAGATTCTCCCCGAGATAGTAATAAGCACGCGCAAGGTTGGGGAAGTCCGGGCACGTCTTGATCAGCGCGGTCAGATCGGCCACGCGGGCCTCGATCTCGTCGGCGTCGTGCGTGTCGAAGCGGACACGCTCGAGGATCGCATTCTCTTCACGATAGCGCGCATCCAGATCGTCGAGTCTCGCGATACGCCCTCGAGCGGCGCGGCGTAGCGCATCGTCCACCGGTGGATCGAGGTCAAGGAGGCGCTCGGACCATCTTCGAGCCGCAGCGAAATCGCCTACGTCATCGACGAAGAAGCGGGCCAGTCGATCCATGGCTCCGGCGCGCGTGGCGACGGACAACGAGGCACGCTCGGCGGTATCGACCAGTATCCGCCGTCCTTGAGAGTAGTCGCCTTGAGCAAAGAGTGATTCGGCGCGCGCGCACGGATCCTCCCCGGCGTGCGCCTCGAGTACCATCAAGACGAGCAGTCCCACCGCCGCGAACCTCGCCCCGGCTTGACGCGTTGCTTGCCTACTCCGGTTCACCATCGCCATCCATGGTTTGCGTCGGCGCGCCGCCATCGTCGCCGCCGAGCTTGTGCGCATCCCGCGATGGTTTCACGAGGGCCGAGAACAGCACCGCGGAGGCTATGCCAAAGGCGCCTGCCACCGCAAAGAGACTGGCGGACATGCCGAACACGATCGAGCCCATCGAGCTCGAATTCGGATTGTAGCCGTGCTTGACGCGGAGGATGCGTCCTCGACGCTCGGATTCAGGCAGGTTCCCAATCACATCATCGCCCTTTACCCTTTTTCGATTATAACAGATTGAAGACGAGCACTCCGGCCATGGCCGCAAAGAGCGCCGTCATCGCGAGCTTCACCAAGGCCACGTGGCGCGCGAGGACGTCGCCCATGCGTTTCGACGAGACACCGAAGGCCGCCAGCAGGAACACGACGACGAGCGGCAATACGAACGCGAAGTTGTACGCGAGCAGGTAGAACGCAGCCTCGGCGCGGTACCGCGGTTCGGACAACATGGTAACGATGGGGATATACACCTGGCCGGTGCAGGCGAGTTCGGCGCCGGCGATCACAGCACCAAGGACAAACGCCGCGATACCGGCCGTGGCGCCACCGCGGGCGAAGTTCCGTATGCGGCCACGAATGGATTTCTTCAGGAATCCCGGAAGTTGAAGGGTGATAGATGCCGCGCGGCCGCGCAGACAACGCACGAAATCCACCGCGCTCAGGCCCGCGAGCACGGTGACCAGCGCGAGCAGCGCGGCATGCACGGCCGTCGCAACCACCCGGTTGGCCGTGATGATGGCCGCGACGCGGCTGAAGGCCAGACCGATGCCGAGGTACGTGAGGAACACGGCGAGCGTGAAGAGCCCGCCCGTCCGAACCAACTGACGCCTCGTGCCGCCGGCCAGACTCAGGTATGACAACAAGAAGATCACCGTCGTGAACGCACAAGGATTGATGCCATCCAGGAGGCCGGCGCCGATGACCAATCCGAGTGCAAGCGAGGTGAAGGCCCGTTCGCGCAGGGCCGTGGTGTCGTGTGATTGTTCAAAAGGCTGGACGGCCCGTTGCGCGTACGCCTGCGGATCGCGCCGGAACGCGGCGAGCTGAGCCGGCAACGTTTCGGCAATCTCGCGTTCGCCGCCGATGACGGCATCGCCGACGAACACGGTCGGAATGTCTGCACTCTGCCGGCCGAAATCGGCCCCGGCGGCCATGAGGAGTTCATAGACGCCCTCGATGGCCAGATCGTAGTAGGAAACGTCGAGCGTGACCCCCGCGTCGCGTGCCCATCTCGGCAAGAGGACGTTGAGCAGGCGCTTGCAGAAGGCGCAGTCGTAGCTGAACAGGAACAGGCGAAGGGCCGGCGCCTCCTGGCCCGCATCCAGGCGGATCTCGCGACGCAGCCGACGCGACGCGCGCGCGAGGCGGCCCGCGTCGTCCTGGCCGAGTGGTTTGGGGGCGATGGTGATGCTATCGAGGATGGTGCCGTCATCGGCGATGGCGCGAATCGTCATCGCCCCGTCGGTGACGTCAACGCGGCAGAAATGGTGGCGGCGGGCATCGGCCTGTGCCGGAAAGGCGGGATTCGGCTCCTGCCACAGCAATTCAGCCCCGGCGCCTCCTGTAGTGACGTAGATGACGCCGTCGACGTGCAGGCGTTCGTAGAGATGCCAACTCGCGAAGACCACGTCGACGCGCCGCGTACGCAGCATGGGGGCCCAGGTGCGTCCGAGCACTTCGGCGCTGCGACCTCGGCTGATGTACACCGGATCGTGCATAAACACCACGCGGAAGGGCGCGGCCTGCACCTCCGGCGTCGCGAGTTCGGCATCGAGCCACCGAAACTGCGGACTGTCCGCGTCGAGCTCATCGCGCGGTTGGGCGCCGCGCGTATCGTAGGTGCGGGCGGCGAAGAAATGCACCCCGTTCCAGACGAAGTGATAGTAGCCCTTCTCCAGCGCCGGGAAGAACTGTGCCCCCAATCCTCTGCCGCCGGCGAAGTCGTTGTCGCCGAACACGGTGAACGCGGCGGCGCGGCGAAGCATTGGGGCTTCGATGTCAAGGAACGCCCGCCATTGGTCGCGATCGGCACCGGAATCAACCATGTCGCCGAGAATAAGACAGAAGGCCGGATCCACCTCGATCACACGGTCAACGACGGCGCGGTGATAGCGGTCGGTGCCGGTGTCCCCGGGCCGCGCGTCGCCGTAGACCGCGAACGTGAACGATTCGCCGGCGCGGCCCGCCGTGCGGATGACGTAACCGGGATCCTCCGCCGTCGTCTGTACCGCGCCATCGCCGCATACAACGCTGTAGCGGTAGGCGCGGCTCGGTTCGAGTCCGGTCACTGGAACGAAATGCGACTCGGACGCTCCGGCGGACACGAACGCGCGGACCTGCTCCCTGTCGTGGATGTGCACGACCGCCGGCAGCGCCTCATCGAGATGGAATGCGACTGTGGCCGAATGGTCGGTAACGTCGAGGAGGTACGGGGCTACAACGAACTCCGAGGCGCCTGACACGGTCGTACCGACCAGGATCATGAAGAGTAGTCCGGCCCGCCTAGCGTCCATCGGACTCGCCTCCCAACAGCCGCTCGATGCAGGTGCGCACGTCCTGCATCAACGTCGGCGTGTATCCGCGGCGCTCAAACACCGTGCATCCTTCGCGATCGATAATCACCGTCAGCGGAATCGGATCCGCCCCGTAGCGCATGGAGACCTCGCCGCCGGTATCGACCAAGACGGGGAAGGTCCACTCGAGGTCCGTGGTGAGCGCGCGCGCGCGATCCACGTTCTCGGGATCGGTGAGGACCGCGGCGAATATGACGGGCGCGCCGTCAAAGGTGCTCGCGAGTTGTTTCATGTCGACGAGCTCACGCTTGCACGGCACGCACCACGTGGCCCAGAACACGAGGACGACGGACTTGCCGCGGTGGGCGTTGAGATAGAAGCGGCCATGGTCAAGGGTTTCGAGTCGGAAGTCGGGCGCGTAGGCACGCTCGTCACTGCTGTGCCGACCGCAGCCCATCGCAGCGAGGAGGAAGGCCGCTGTCAAGAGCGGCCTCATCGGCCATCACTCCCCGGCGACTGCTCGCGGCCTTTCGTTCGGACAAGCCGCTGCCGGATTCCGTCAAGGAGATGGAGCACGAAGATGGAGAGAGCGCCGCTTCCGGCGGCGAACGCAAGGAAGGTTGGAATCTGACTGCCAATCGAACTCGAGTTCGGATTGTAGCCTTCTTTGCAGCGCAGGACGCGTCCGGCCGCCGTGGTGTCTGGTTTCATCGAGCATCCCTCACAGACGAAAAATCACCAAAAGGTGTTCATTAACGTAGAACAGCGTTATGTAGCCGCCGGCGACACCGACCGCGAGCGCAATCACCGTTCCGAGAATCGCCGCCCGCCATGGATGCGCGCGCCGGCCGAGGATCTTCTGCGCCAACGTCGCGGTGCACGGATACGCCACCGCCGCCGAGGCGCTGAGGCCGAGGATCAGGGCGAACATCTCGCGCGGCGACGTGAACTGCTCGTGGATGAGCCACGCGCCCGCCGCCAGCACCGCCGCAAGAACGACGAACGCGATGCCGCCACGTTCGATCCGCCAGCGCGGTAGGCCGCGCGGCCGGAGAGCAACGGAGGCTAGGACGACCAGCCCGACGAAGCACCACGCCACCAGGGCCAGCGTGCGACGTCGCGCGTTGCGCGAGGCGCGCGCCCGTTGCGGCGCGATGGCGTCCGCCTTGTCGGGTAGGGCGGCCATAGCGTCCTGGAATGCGAACTCCGCCTCGCGGAATCGGCCGGCCCCATAGAGCGTCGTCGCGATCTCGATAGGCACATCGCGCGCACGCGGATCGCCCGGATAGCGTTCCGCGAGAATCCGGTACTCGGCGATCGCGCGATCCGGTTCCTCGAGGCGACACTGGTTGGCGAGCCAATACTGCGCCACCGGCGCCACCGCCGCATCCGGGTAGTCGGCGATGAGTGCTCGGACCTCGCTGAGGGCGGCCTCGCGCCGCGCCGGATCGTCTCCCGCCGCCGGCAGCGTGACGCTGCGGATCTGCTCGAACGCGGCGAGGGGTTTGAAGTGGTGGTCCGCGTTGCCTTCGAGAAACGCAACGCGCTGCTTGGCCAGCGGGGCCAGCGCGCTCTCCGGATAGCCATCGAGCAGCGCGCGGTATCCTTCGATGGCTTTGGGATAGTCGAAGAGACGCTCTTCGTAGACCTCGGCGATAGCGTAATACGCGTCGTCGACCTGATAGTGGCCCTCATGCGAAGCGATGAACTCCTCGTACGCCTTGATGCTTTCTCGATACGCGCCCTGGTCGGCCAGCCGTTTGCACGCGGCGCACGTGCGGCGCTCACCCAATGGCGGCTCGCGGAGCGCAAACTCGTGCGCGTCGTCCAACGAGACCGCCGAAGCCGATTCGGGCGCCACACCGACACGCAGCCCGCCTGGGTGCGTCGTCGCCAAGAACACATATCGAACATCGTCCACAACGAGCTCGACCGTGACGTTGGCCGCCACCAATACAAAGGCGGCCGGCGAGGCCGGCGATTGTACGTTATGCGTCAGCACCGCCTGGTGCACCCCGCTCCCTCTGACGGCATCGGCCTCCGGAACACCGTGGAACGGATTTGCCGGGAGGACGAGGCCGACGGTATGCGCCGAGGGTGAATCAAGAACGCCCTGGAGATCGTAAGGATCGTTCACAAACCCCAGGTGAAGCCCGGCCCAATCCAGCGCCCAGTTGGCCGAGGTCGCGGCGAACTCGGCTTCACCGGCCAACAGCCGCGAGTTCGGGCCACTCGGATCGAAGACAGGGCTCGTAGGCCGCACGCCGGCAAAGGGATCCTCTCCTTCGCGCGGAATGGGCAACAGCGAAACGAGGAACGCTGGCGTCTCGGTGAGCAGCCACGTGTCGAGGTGGCGCGTGACCTCACCCCAGACGATAAGGAAAGTGAATGCGCCAACAGCGGAGGGTTGTGTCTGGAACGCGTGGTCGCTCCCGGTACTGCCGACGCGATACGTGTAGCCCGCACCGGCATCGAGACCCCGCAAGACCACCTCGTGCAGCCGGGCATCGCCGGCCTCCTCGGCCACGCGCATCGGCGGGCCTTTGGGCGGGACCCGCCGACAGATCACTTCGCCGCGATAGGCCTCCTCGCTGCGCCACACCACCGTGGCATCGGACGCTCCGACGCGCAGCAGTTCCGGTGCGGAATCGATCCGGTCTTCGCCCCAGCGCTGCGGCAGCGTGAGGGCGAGGCCGGCCAGGACAGCCAGAGCCACAATCACAGGAACAAGCGCCAGGTGTCTATTCATTGGGGATAGCTACTCCTTTATCGGAGCCGGCATCCGGCGACCACGATTGCGCTTCCAGCGCCGTACGGCGATGCTGCGCCTTGGCTGCCTCCGCAATGAAACGCACGAAGATGGCGTTGAAGCGCGGCTCGTCCTCGCGCATCTTCTCGGGATGGAACTGAACGCCGAGCATGAAGACAGGCCCGAAGGCCTCGATGGCTTCGATGATCCCATCCTCCGAACGCGCCGACGCCTTTAGGCCGGGCGCCAGGTCTTTGACGGCCTGGTGGTGGTAGGTGTTAACCATCATGGTGTCCATTCCGAGCAGCTCGCGCAGCAGCGTGCCGTCGGCGATAGCGATCGAATGCTGCGGCGTACCTTGGCCGGCCTCCGAGTCCTTCGGGCGACGATGGACGACGAGGTGAGCACTTCTGTGCTGCGATGGGATATCCTGAACGAGCGAACCGCCGTAGTAAACGTTCAGGAGCTGGTGGCCTCGACAGATGCCGAGCACGGGAAGCTCCCTCGCCCGGGCGTAGGCCAGCGCGGCGAACTCGAGCGCATCCAGGTCGGCATCCGTCTTCTCGAGGTGTTCATGCGGCGTTTCGTGATAGAACTTCGGGTCCACATCAATGCCACCGGGAATCAGAACACCGTCGAGCAGCGGCAACCGAGACTGCGCCGCTTCGCTGTTCTCGGTCTGCGGAATGATCACCACCGCGCCACCGTTCGCCTCGATCGCCTGTGTATACAACTCGAGCGGATCGCCGTCCGCCCCCTCGAGCTTGCCGAGCTGCTCGGCCGTATACACGAGGCCGATGTTCGGCGGCTCGGCGGACGCGGGCCACACGAGACCGATCAGCACGAACAGGAATGCCGAGGACCTTATGGGCGGCCGACCGACAAGCGAATTGTGATACTGCATGCGTTACTCCGATCGAGTTGCTGCCTACCCTGTGTTGATGATCCGGCCGATTTCCTCGGTGGTCAAACGAAGCCCCACGAGCGGCTGCGAGCCGTCCTCTTGTCCCTGCTGCCAAGTGGCCAGCATCCCGGCGTCATCGACAAGAACACTCACGTAGCGGCTGCAGCCGGTACCGTGTGGCGACACGAACAACGGACGGAGCTTCGACAGACGCTCGATGCGCGGAAACTCAGCGTCCAGACCGTAGCCTGCACCGCCCAGTTCCTCGCAGCTATAGCCGCGCGGCCGCTGGACGCCGTGGGGATTCTGATCGAGCGCACGGACGCACTCGAGGCCGTCGTAGAAGTACACCGACATCGGCGGCGCCGCGGCAAATACACCGAGCCGAGGCACCGACATGCGACACGTCACCCGCGTGCCGGCCACGTCCCAGGTGGGACCACGCCCCACCATCTCCCAGTCGAGAACGGCGAAGCTTCGCGCGCCCGCGGGCCGCACGGCATAGCCCGAGTTGACCGAGGTCCAGCAGAAGGGATGACTGCAGAACACAAGCACCGTGGCGCCATCGGCCCGATCGAAGACCACGGGATCCTTGACGTGCAGGTACCGAGGGTCAGGCGTGGCAGTGAAGACCGGATCGAGCGTCCTCTCATCGAGCCGATCCGGGGAGGGCCCGGTGAACACATCCATCGACCACACGCCCGTGCCGGGCTTCTGGAACGGGCCCACCTCATCAGGATAGGCCACGGCCTTCTCGGTCGAGACAAACAACTCCCATCCGGTATCGCATGGGTGCAGGGCCGCCCCCTCGATGGAAAGCACCGGCCGTTCCGCCATGCTGAGGTCGGCCTTCGACCAGCTCCGGATCTTGGTGAATCGCTCGCCGCCATCCTCCGAGATAAACAACCCCAATTCGAGTCCACGGACACCCTTCGCGACGCCGGAGCGGGCGTCGCCCTCGTTTCGGTAGCGCCCAACCAGCCAGAGGCGGCCATGGTCATCTCGCGCCACGTTCCCGCCGCCAAACCAGTAGCCGGCCGCGTTCGCGTACGGTGGTACGAGAACCTTAGCAGCCTCTTGATCGATCAACGCGGCAAGGAGTTCTGTGAGCGTTCTCTCTTGTTCGGGCAACAGCATAGTTCAACCTCACGCCGCTGGGATTCCTCTGTCGAACACCTACTCGAGGCCCAGGCTCAGCAGGCGGTTGGCATTACGCCACGTAATCTTCTCATAGGCGCTTTCGGAGATGAGCCGCTGTTCCTTGAGGCTTCGGAAATACGGCGCAATGGGCAGGTCTTGCGGCACATTGGCAATGTCCGTGCCGAAGAACAAGCGATCTTGGAACTCTTCCATAAACGCGTAGCCGAAGGCCGGATCGCGACTGATCGCGCCGAAGCCGCTACCGGCCGACAGATCGCCCAGCAGATTGGGATACCGTCGCATCAACTCAACCACGCGACCGGGTTCGACGGGACCTTTCGGATAAGGGATGCGATTGCCGTCCTCGTCGAGGCGATTGGCGCCAATCTCCGCCCAGAACGGCTGCGAGTGGGCAAGGAAATTCAGATCCGGAAAGGCCTGGAGCACCTTCTCCAGGCGCGGCAGGCCAAGGTCGTCGATGAAGCCATAGCAGCTTCCTTCTTGTGGCCCGATATGGAACGTGAGCGGCAGGCCGGCCTTCTCGACATGCGTGAAGAGGTTCATGCAGAGGGGATGGTCAAAGGGCAGATTCGGAATGCACTCCCCCATGCCCTTGCAACCAAGGTCCTTATAGGCTTCGAGGAGCGAAGAGAAATCCGCCTGGGGGCTATTGGTCAAATACCGAGGATCGATGTTGCAGAACGGAATCAATCGATCCGGATACTGCCGACAGATGTCGAGGACTTCCTCGGGCGTCACAATGGTGTAGCGGAACTCCGGATTCACCGTGCACATAACGACCGCTTTATCGATGCCGGCGTCGTTCATCATGCCTATCAGCGTCTCGGGATCCGGATAGTGACTCCCGTTGGGCCGCGTCAGTTTCGGATGGCGCTTCTTGGCCGTGTGAACGTGAATATCGATGATCATCGCGGTACTCCCTCGGACGTTTGGACAGCCCTACGCCCTAGAGCCGTGCCATTCAGGAACGATAGCACGTGAATCCGGATGCTTCAATGCTGCTTGTCTCCACCGAACGCCGAATTGACGCGCCGAGGTATCGTCGAGACCACAGCACGACGCCCATACCGCCTCGCGGCCTGCGGCGCGAGACGTTTACGGATAGACTCGATCGCCATCCTCTGCTATGCTGCGTATGAGATGCTTGCATCCCATTAATAACGCGGGGAGGTCCACCATGTCGGAAACACGCTCCGTTTCCCTAACGCGTCGTGAATTCCTTGCCGCGGCCGCCTCGGCGGCCACGGGAATCGCGGCGGCAGGCCTATCGGTACCGTCGGGTGCCAAGGCAACCGATGTCGGCGCAAGCCATCTGCCGCGCTGGCGTGGTTTCAACTTGCAGAACAAGTTCGGCTACGGCCCGAACCGTTCCTTCGACGAGCGCGAGTTCGCTTGGATAGCGGACTGGGGTTTCAACTTCGTCCGGCTGCCCCTGTCGTACAAATGCTGGACCGAGGAAGGAGACTGGCTCAAGCTTCGCAAGGATCAGCTTGTCGAGATCGACCAGGCGGTCGAATACGGCCGGAAGCACGGCGTGCACGTATGCCTCAATTTCCACCGCGCGCCGGGCTACTGCATTGGCCAACCGCCCGAACCGCTGGATCTCTTCCGCGACGAGGAGGCCCTGGGTGCGTGCGCCTATCACTGGCGGCACTTCGCCAAGCGCTATCAAGGCATTCCGAACGAGCAGCTCAGCTTCAACCTCGTCAACGAGCCACCACTCACGAAGACCGGGAATTATGCCCGCGTGGCCGGACGCTTGGTCGAGGCCATTCGCGAAGAGGACGCAGACCGACTCATCATCGCCGACGGCATCCTCGGACGCATGCCCGTCACGGCGCTGAAGGATCTCGGCGTGGCCCAGAGCACGCGCGGCTATGATCCGATGGAAGTCACGCACTACAACGCGAGCTGGGTAACCGGCGCCGATCGGTTTCCGAGGCCCGAGGCGTGGCCTATCGAACGGAATGGCAAGACCGTCTGGGACAAGGAAGCCCTGCGCAGGCGATGCATTGCCCCATGGAGAGAACTCGAGGCCAGCGGTGTCGGGATTCACGTCGGCGAGTGCGGCGCGCACAACCAGACGCCGCACGTTGTGGTGTTGGCGTGGCTGCACGACTTCCTCGAGTTGTGGCAGGAAGCGCAGTGGGGCTGGGCCTTGTGGAACCTATCCGGATCGTTCGGGATTCTGGACAGCGGCCGCGCAGACGTGACCTATGAGGATTTCCAGGGATGCCAACTCGATCGGGCAATGCTCGATCTGTTGCAGGCGCACTGACGTCGCTGCGCCACTTCTGACCGATCCCGTGCTAGAATATCCTGAGATGCCGAGGGAAAGGAGGGCACGTCCATGCCGCAAGACGAGAGTATTCTCATCCTGAGTGGCCCGCTCCAGGGCCGGCGCGTGCCCATTGCCCAGCGTCTGAGCATAGGCCGGAGCCCGGAAAACGATCTCCGTCTGGCCGACATCCAGACGTCGCGCATGCATGCCGTCATCGAGCGCACACCCGCGGGCACGATCATCCGAGACATCGGCAGCAATAACGGCACATTTGTCGGCGAGCACTCGATCGACGAATGCCTACTCTCGAACGGCGACATCATCCAGGTGGGCCAAACGCGTTTCCGGTTCGAGCGCGGCGCCGCGCCGCCTCAGTCGCTCCCCCGCCGGACGGAAGCCAGTTCGGTTCGATTCGAGCAGGCTGCGGGCGACGCGCTTCACACCTCGTCTGTGGACAAGGTGTACAAGAGGTTTTTCGAGACGCCCAGCCACGACAGCACCGTGGAAAAGCTCCGGACCGCGCAGGATCGTCTGGCTGCGGTGTACCGCGCGAACCAGATCATATCGAGCGAGCGCGATCTGAAATCCTTGTTCCACCAAGTCATGGAGCAGATCTTCTCGCTGATTCCGGCGCACAACGGCATCATCCTGCTCAAAGAGGAGGAGTCCGGGGAACTCATCACCGAGTACATCGAGGCGAAGGCCGAAGACGCCGAGATGGTCATCAGCTCGACCATCGTCGAACGCGCCATAGACGATCGCGAGGCCGTCATGATGCGCGATTCGGCTCTCGAGTCCGGGTCGAGCATCCTCGGACAATCCATCTCGTCGGCCATGTGCGCACCGCTCCTCCATCACGATGAGGTCTTGGGCGTGCTCTACGTCGATACCCGAGGCACATCCGTGGCCTTCGCCGAAGGCGACCTCGAGCTCCTCGTCGCCCTTTCCGGTCCGACGGCCATCGCGATCAAAAATGCCCAATACACCGAGATGCGCGAGCGCTACGTCCAGATGCTCGAGCGCTCATACGACGATACGCTGATCCTCCTCGCCAACGCCGTCGAGCTCCGCGATCACTACACGATCGGTCACAACTGGCGCGTGTCGAACTACGCCGGCGCCATGGCCAAAAAACTCGGCTGGAACAAGGAAAAAGTGAAACAGGCCCAGATGGGTGGCGTCCTGCACGACATCGGCAAGATCGCCATCGACGACGCGATTCTGCGAAAGCCGGCGCAATTGACCGACGATGAATACGAGAAGATGAAAGTGCATCCGGAACGCGGCGCGCGCATGCTTGAGGACGTGGCGTTTCTCCAGCCCATCATTCCGTATTGCCTGTATCACCATGAGCGCTACGACGGCACGGGCTATCCGTTTGGTTTGGGCCGCGAACAGATCCCGATTGAGGGACGGCTCATGGCGGTGGCCGACAGCTTCGACGCAATGACCAGTCATCGACCCCATTGCCGAGGAACGGACGCCGAGATCGCCATTCGCGCCATCGATCGCGGCAAGGGAACCCAATTCGATCCGCTCTGCGCGGAGGCCCTGATTGCCTGCTTCCGCGAGGGCCGGATCAGCCAAATCCTTCAACACTATGCCAAGGACGAGCAGAGCATTGCCTGTCCGTTCTGCAGCACCTTCATCCGGATTCCCGAAGGCACGGACGTGGGCAACACCTTCCACTGCCAGGTGTGCCACCGGCTCGTGCGGCTCCAGCAACGGAACGAGGCTTTCTTCGGCGAACTCGTGGCCGAACTGTCGTCGAACCGAGAGAACAGTCCTCAGGCCGGACGGACAACATGAGGTAACCGGGCGGTACAATTGTGGTATTTTCTATCTCTGTTCATATTCTCCCGAGACCAAGATTGGGATCCGAAGCGACATGCAGTTGAAAAAGCGAACGACAACGCTCCTCGCCAAGACGGCGATATCTCACTTCTGGCAAGTGCGGGAGGCCCAGGCAGCGAGGCAGGAAGCGTCGGGCAAGATTGATCAGGGTTCGCGCGGCGCGGCAACCGGTGGCGCGCAGATGGACGGCTTCGTCGACGCATTCAGGAAGCTGGCGGCCATGGCCGGTATTCCACAAGAGGCGGTCTTCACAACGAGCCGGTTTCTGGAACTGCCCGGCTACTTTCGGCCAACGAAGGAATGGGACCTACTGATTGTCCTAGACGGAGTCCTCTTGGCGGTGATCGAGGCAAAGTCGCAAGTCGGCCCTTCCTTTGGCAACAACTTCAACAACCGCACCGAAGAGGCAATGGGGAGCGCCGTCGATCTGTGGACAGCTTTTCGAGAGAAGGCGTTCAAGCGTGCAATCCGACCATGGCTCGGCTATCTCTTCCTGCTCGAGGATTGCCCCCAGTCGCAACGGCCCGTTTCGGTTCGCGAGCCCCACTTCGAGGTGTTTCCTGAGTATCGGGATGCCTCTTATGCAAAGCGATACGAGATATTCTGCAGCAAGCTTGTCATCGAGCGACACTATGACGCGACGGCTTTGCTGATGTCGAAACGTGCTGACGGGGCGCTTGGACGGTATGCTGAGCCTTGTCAAGATATTGGTTTCCACCACTTTGCCGTGTCCCTTGTTTCCCACCTGGAAGGCTACGCGTCATGAGCGTCATGAGCAGAGAATCTCAAACGGAGAAGCCGCCCGAAACTCGGCATCGATTGGTACTGGGCGATGCGCGTGACTTGTCATTTCTCTCAGACGAATCGATACACCTGGTAATAACCTCGCCGCCCTACTGGTCTCTCAAGCGCTATGAAGAGCATCCCTCGCAGATGGGACACTTCTCCGACTATGAATTCTTCCTCGCCGAGATCGAGAAAGTGTGGCGGCACGTGTATCGAGTCCTTGTTCCCGGCGGAAGACTCGTTTGTGTTGTAGGCGATGTTTGTCTTTCACGGCGACAGAACGCCGGACGGCACGTCGTTGTACCACTTCACGCCGATATCTGCGTTCAGTGTAGGAAGATTGGTTTCGACAACCTGAATCCCATCATCTGGCACAAGATCGCCAATGCCTCCTATGAGGTGAGCAACGGATCCAAGTTCCTTGGGAAGCCCTATGAGCCCAACGCCATCATAAAGAATGACATCGAGTTCATCTTGATGCAGCGCAAGCCGGGGGCATATCGAAAACCGACGGAAGAGCAGAGAGAACTGAGCCGGATCGAGAAGGACGACTTCCACAAATGGTTCCAGCAGTTCTGGACTCTCTCAGGCGCGTCGACCAAGGAGCATCCAGCGCCTTTTCCACTCGAGTTGGCGTATCGCCTCGTGCGCATGTTCTCATTCACGGGCGACACGGTTCTCGATCCGTTTGCCGGCACAGGAACAACGATGGCCGCAGCCATGAAATGCGGCCGCAACAGCATAGGTGTGGAGATAGAGGCCAAATACGCTCGCATGGCCGCGCGAAGGCTGCAGCAGGAATCGCAAGATCTGTTTGCCGTTCGCCATCTCGAATTCCTCGACGCCTATAAGGATGAGGAAGGAGAGAGGACGTGCGTGCGGGAAAGTGCCGCTCTCTATGGCGCGGCAAAGAGGCAGAACTCAAAGAGGAAGTCTGCCCGCGATTCGTCGACGGTGGACTGATTCAACTGGACGGGCTCGTTCACAAAGGGTTTCTCGTCGGTTCCTGCGGCTGTTCGGCCATGGCAGTTCGTGATTCGAGATGGATTGTAGCTGGGCGAGTAACGGGCTGGGGAAGGAGGGCCCGAGGGCGGGTATGATCTGCCGGGAAGCCAAGACATCGGTTGTACAGCGGGCCGTGCTGTGTGCCGTATCGGGGGCGCTGTATCTGGCGGCGGGTCTGGCCAGCCGGGCATTCGCGCTGGATGCAGGCGTGACAGCGCCCGTTTGGCTGGCCTCGGGCGTGGGCCTTGCCTTGATTATCCTCGTCGGGCCGGGGGTGTGGCCAGGCCTGCTCGGAGGAGCGTTCGGCGCAGGACTCTCCCTCGCGGCGGCTTTCAACGCAAGACCTCTGGTAAGTATCGGCGCCGCGGCTGCCATAGCGGTCGGCAGCGTGCTCGAGGCCCTGGCCGGGGCGGCCCTGCTCAAGCGGCTCTCGGCGGGGCGCGATCCCTTGGCCAGCATCGGCGGGACCATCCGGTTCGTAGGCGCAGCGATGGTTGCCTGCGTCCTCGGCAGCGCGGCAGGCGCTACGGGCGCGTGCGTGGGCGGATGGCTACCGTGGCGTGCCTTCGGCGCAGGCGAGTTTGCCTTCTGGCTGGCCAACGTGACGGGCGTTCTTGTGGTTGCCCCGGCGTTTCTGTGCTGGCAAACGGAGCGCTTCGCGGCCTGGGGCCCGTGGCGCGCGCTGGAACTCGCTTGTCTGGGTATTGCGGGCATCGCCGTAATGGGGATTCTCTTCAGTGGTTCCGTTCCCCTCGACGTTGTCCGGTCGCTGCCGTATCTCGTGTTGCCGTTCATGGCGTGGCTGGCCTTTCGGTTTGGGCTCCGCGAGGTGTGCATCGCCACGGTCATCGTGGCGGGCATCGCTCTGTGGCGCACCAACCAAGGCCAAGGTCCCTTCGCGCCGGACGCCATCCACGCCTCCCTGCTTCCGCTCCAGATGTTCGTCTTCGCCGTGGCGATCACGGCATTGGCGCTCTCGGCGGCGGTGGTCCGCGACCGTCGTCTGGGAGACGAATTGCGGCAGACGAATCTCATGTTGGAGGAGCGCGTGTCGGAACGGACCGCCGAGATCGCACATACCAACAAGAAGCTCCGCAGCGAGATCGAGGAACGACGCGGCATCGAGCATGCGCTCGAGGTGGCCCGTGAACATGCGGATCGCATCGTAAGCGGGTCTCCCGCGATCATCTGTGGCGTGGACGGGAACGGCCGGGTAGTATTCGCCAACCGAGCCGCGCAACAAGCCACGGGCCGAGCCCAGGATGATCTCATCGGTCGCGACTGGTTCGCGTTTTTCTTTCCCGGCGAGCAGCATGTCCCCTTCAGCGAGTTCATCCAGGTGTTCTCCCAGGACGAGGTGCACGGCTACGAGATACCGCTGATCGACTCCGCCGGCAACGCGCGTATGATCTCCTGGCACGCCACCGCCCTCAAAGACCCGGAAAGTGGCTCAAACGAAATGGTGGTTTTCGGCAACGAGGTCACCGAGACTCGCCGCGCCAAGGAGGCGCTCGAGAACGCTCATACCGAACTGAACCAGCTTTTCAACGCCGCCGTTCCGCTCTGTGTTGTTGATGCCGACGGATGCTTCCTCCGCGTGAACGATGCGTTCTGCGTCATGTTCCGCACAAACCGCGAGCAGGTCCTGGACCGGATGTGCCGCACGTTATGGCCCGGGGCGGTGTGCGATACCGCCGACTGCGTGATCCGTCAGTTGCTTCGCGGATCCCCTCAAGGAGAACGGGAGATAGAACTCACGTTGCCCGAAGGAGAGCACCGTTCGTACCTCGTGAACGCGGTGCCCTTCCAGGGCCCGCAGGACGCGATCATGGGCGCCATCATGAGTTTCACCGACATCAGCCAGCGCCGGGCACTCGAGACAGAGCGCGAGCGCATGCTGGCGCTTCTGACCGAGTCGAATCGCTCCCTCGAACACCTGAACCGGCGTCTCGAAGAGAGCAATCGCGAGCTCGAGAATTTCGCCTTCGTGGCATCGCACGACCTTCAGGAGCCCCTGAGAAAGATCACGACCTTCGCCGAGCGCCTGCGCAAAGCTGCCGGCGGCAACCTTGACGATCGAAGCCAGGACTACCTCGCGCGTATGGAAAACGCCGCCGAACGGATGCGGAAGCTGATTCAGGATCTCTTGGCCTATTCACGCATCACGTCGCGCGCAGAACCCTTCGAGCGTGTCGAGCTGCATCACGTGGCCTGCGAGGTCTTGTCCGACCTCGAAGCCCGTGTCCAGGCCACCCAGGCGCACATCGAACTCGATCCATTGCCCTCGGTCGAGGCCGACGCCTCGCAGATGCGACAGCTCTTCCAGAACCTCATCGGCAATTCTCTGAAATATCGCCGAGCTGACGGTCCATGCTGCATCCATGTGCGCAGCGCCCCTCCCGACGAGGAAGCCGAGACGGTAACCGTCAGCATCGAGGACAACGGCATCGGCTTCAACAACGAACAGGCCGAGCGCATATTCGGCATGTTCCAGCGACTGCACGGCCGGGGCGAGTACGAAGGCACCGGCATCGGCCTGGCCATCTGCCGCAAAATCGTGCAACGCCACGGCGGCAGTATTACGGCCTCCGGAAGACCGGGCGAGGGTGCCACCTTCACGGTTCGGTTGCCGAGGCATCACGCGCAATCATCGGAGGAGGGAGGATCCCGTGGATGACATCGCCCTGTACCGCGTCCTGCTCGTCGAAGACGACGAGGACGACTACGTGATCGCGTGCGCGCTGCTCGGCGAGATCGAGCACACCACATATCAAATCGATTGGGCGCGCACCGTCGCCGAGGGGATTGACGCCTTGTCCCGGAATGTTCACGATGTGGCCCTGGTGGACTTCGCGCTCGGCGAGCACACCGGCGTTGAGTTGGTGGCCCAGGCTCGAGCCTGCGGCTTCACCGGATCCGTAGTCATGCTCACGGGCCAGTCCGATCGCGAAACCGACTTGGCCGCGATGCGGGCCGGGGCGGCGGACTATCTGCTCAAGACACACCTGAGCGCGCCTTTGCTTGAGCGCGCGATCCGCTATAACGTGCTCCGCCGGCGCGCCGAACAGGAGCGCGAGCGGTTGATCGCCGAACTGCGCGACGCCGTAACCCGGATCCGGACGCTCCAAGGGCTGTTGCCAATCTGCTCGGCCTGCAAGAAGATCCGGGATGACCATGGCTACTGGAACCAGATCGAGGAATACCTCCGCAAACACTCGGAGGCGGAGTTCACGCACTCGTTATGCCCGGAGTGCCTCGAACGGCTCTATCCGGAGGCCGCGCGGGCGATGCGAAAGCGTGAAGAACGGGGGTGATTCCGGCGCTGCTCGGGCGTATGGCAATCGAGGTGTACACGCGTAACGAGAGTGTGGTATACTATTCCCTACGTAAGGTTTGTGCGACGGAAGAAAGGGCGAAAACGCATGGGCTCGCCAGACCGTGGCCATTTGCCGTCGGCCTCCAAGGGCCTCCGTGCCGAGGAGGCGCTCCGGCTCACGCAGTTCGCCATCGATCATGCCTCGGACTCGGTCTTCTGGCTCTCTTCCGACGGCCGCTTCAGCTACGTCAATGACGCCGCCTGCCGTTCCCTCGGCTACTCCAGAGACGAACTCCTGCACATGCATGTGTTCGACATCGATCCCAACTTCCCCGTCGAACGTTGGCCAGCCCATTGGAGCGAACTGAAGGCAAAACACTCGTTCACCTTCGAAAGCGTCCACCGCCCACGTGACGGACGCGCCTACCCCGTCGAGATCACGGTCAACTTCCTCGCGTACAATGGCCAGGAATACAACTGTGCTTTCGCGCGCGACATCACCGACCGGCAGCACGCAGCCGAGGCGTTGCGCCGCAGCGAGGAGCGACTGCGCGCCGCCCAGGCTGTGGCGCACATCGGCAACTGGGAATTGGATGTTGCGACCAAGCGTATCTGGGCCTCGGAAGAGGCCGCACGCATCTATGGCTTTGACCCGGCCTCAGAACCGCAGCCGTTGCGCGTCGTGCGGGCGAAGGTGCACCCCGAAGAAGTGCATACCGTGGACGACGCCCTCACCAGCCTTCTCCGAAACGGCGCGCAGTACGACATCACCTACCGCATCGTCCGGGGCGACAAGAAGGACGTCCGGATCGTTCACTCGCTCGCCCAGGTTATCCGAAACGCCGACGGCGCACCATCGACGGTCATCGGTACCATCCAAGATGTCACCGAGAACCGTCGCCTCGAGGAGCAGTTCCATCATGCGCAGCGCATGGAATCCATTGGCCGGCTCGCGGGCGGCGTCGCGCACGATTTCAACAACATTCTCTCCGTGATCCTCAGCGACGCCTGCATGCTTCTCGAGGACCTCGCCGACGACACATCGGCCTCCGAGATGGTCCTCGAGATCCAGCAAGCCGCACAGCGCGCCAAAGGGTTGACGCAGCAACTGTTGGCCTTCAGTCGGAAACAGGTGCTCGAGGCCAAAGTGCTCGATCTGAACGGCATCGTGGCCGATATGCAGAAGATGCTGCGTCGCCTCATCGGCGAAGACATCCGCCTCGTGACCCAACTGGGCGCCAATGTCGGCCATGTCCGAGCGGATCCCGCACAAATCCAGCAGATTCTCATGAACCTGGCCGTCAACGCCCGAGACGCCATGCCCGGCGTCGGCACCCTAACCATCGAGACCGCCGCCGCTGAATTGGATGAAGCGTACGCGCAAAGACACGGCAGCGTGGAGGTGGGTTCCTACGCGATGCTCACGGTGAGCGACACGGGCCACGGCATGAGCGAGAAGACGGCCGAACACATCTTCGAGCCGTTCTTCACGACCAAGGCGCAGGGAAAGGGCACCGGCCTGGGCCTCTCGACGGTATACGGTATCGTCAAACAGCACGGCGGATACATCTGGGTCTACACCGAGCCAGGCAAAGGTACCACGTTCCGAATCTACTTACCTCACGTCGACGAACCCGCGGGCGTCGAAACAACCGTCGAACCGCAGACCGTGTCGGGAGGCAACGAGACTGTTCTGCTCGTTGAAGACGACCCGAGCGTGCGACGCATGGCTCGCAGAATCCTCGATAAGGCCGGGTATCACGTCCTCGACGCCGCCAACGGCCTCGAGGCCTTGCGCGTGTTCGAGGCCGAGGGGAAAGCCATAGAACTCGTGGTGACGGACGTGATCATGCCCGAGATGAACGGCCGCGAACTCTACGAACGAATTGCCGCGACCCGTCCCGACATCCGAGTCCTGTACATGTCCGGCTACACCGACAATGTGATTGCCCACCACGGAATCCTGAACGAGGGCACCTTCTTCCTTCAGAAGCCCTTCTCGGCGCGTGCCTTGACCGCGAAGGTGCGCGAGGTCCTCGACGCGTAGGCCGCAGGCCGGGTTGCACGGCAACCCTCGCACCATCCACAATGTCCACCGTGTCCATGACGCGTGGGGTGCCACCAGCCCCAAACGGCCGTACATGCGATGATCGAACCAAGAGAGACTGTGCAATCCTTCTCGACCGAAGCTCAGGCGCACCTCGCCAGGATGCGTCTCCAGCAAGACGGTATCGACGCAACGGTTCATCGATTCAGCCGGTACCGCGCCATCGCATCCGGCGGTTTCGTGCTCAAAGTGCCGGTCTCGGATCTCAAACGCGCACAATTCGCGCTGAAGAAACTCGAACGCCCCGTCGACATGGACGAATACGTGAGCAGCGACGACGAGTCGTATGTGCGCTGTCCGAAATGCAGTTCGGTGAACATTGAAACCGCGCCCCTCTCTCTGCCGCTGACAGTCCTCGCGGTCGTCACGTTCGGAATCGCCCTCCTCCTGATCCGACGCCAACGTCGTTGCCGAAAATGCGGTCATTCCTGGCAGTCCCGTCAAGTCGAATGAACTCGATTGTAGCAATATGTAAATTATATATGGAATAAATACCAATTCTACGACAGGGATCGACCGTTTCTTCCCTGCCGTCCATCTCGTCCGGGATGGCCATGGTGGCCGCAGAGCCTGAGGCATGAAGCGGCACGCTGGAGCGCGGCGATCCCGTGAAGACCATGGGCAGGATGCCCATGCCACCTCAGACACTCCGAGGCGCCACCGTCTCCGGGAACGTGAAAACCATGGGCGGGATGCCCATGCCGCCTCAGACACTCCGAGGCGCCACCGTCTCCGGGAACGTGAAAACCATGGGCGGGATGCCCATGCCGCCTCAGACACTCCGAGGCGCCACCGTCTCCGGGAACGTGAAGACCATGGGCAGGATGCCCATGCCACCTCAGGCCTCGTGCTGGGCACGCACCGGCCCAACACCTACAAGGACCGAACCGACGGTCGCCGGCCTGAAAGGCCGGAAGATTCTAGCCCAGGGCAACGCCCTGGGAATAAAGGAGTTACGAAATACCTTCCCGCCCTGAAAGGGCAAAACAGATTCCGTGAACGACACCCCGGCAGTCATGCCCTTACAGGGCGTCCCATTGGTATACGCCTTTTTCCCCGGGCGTTGCCCGGGGCTGTAGTCTTGAGGCCCTTCGGGCCAGTGCTCAGGGCTGTAGTCTTGAGGCCCTTCGGGCCAGTGCCCGGGGCTGCCACGCGGAACCGAACGCTCCCAAACCCCAAATGTGAGTGCCCCAACCATTGGAAACCTCCCCCATCCCGAGCGGAAGACGGGGACTGGACCACGCGCGGCGGGCCGCCCGAGGCGGAGAGAAGCCGACGCGGGATGGTCTCCGCTTTCCGCTGAGCATTGGCCTTGCTTTCGCATCGCCGGTTGGCGTACAACTCCCGTCCGTTGAACCACGCTTCCGACCGAACAGGGAATCGCCGGTGCACTACGCCATCCTCTTCGCCATCATCGTGCTGGCGCACACCATCGAGACGGTCACCGGTTTTGGCTGCACCGTGGTGGCGCTGGCCCTCGGGGCCTACTTCGTGCCGGTCGATCAGTGGGTGATCACGCTGGTGATGGTGGCCTGGCTACAGAGCGCGTGGCTCGTGGGCCGAGGCTTCCGGCACATTCACTGGCGGCTCCTCGGCATGCGCATCTTGCCGTGTTGCGCCCTTGGCATGCCCTTCGGATTCTGGCTATTCACGTCCGCCGCGCCGCACACGCTCAAGATGGTCCTGGGACTCTTCGTGATCGCCGTCAGTGGAAACGAACTCCTTCGCCTCCATCAGGGCCACCACGACGGAGCGCCGTTGCCCCAAACCGTCGGCTGCGCCGTCCTGGTGGGCGGGGGTCTTTTCCATGGCCTGTTCGCGTCGGGTGGGCCGTTGGTCGTGTACTTTGCGAGTCGCGCCATCCGAGACAAAGCGACATTTCGGGCGACCTTATCACTGCTGTGGCTCGTTCTCGGCGCCGCGCTGCTCGTCACGTATGCATGGTCCGGTCGGTTGGCGAAGGGCCCGGCCATCATGGCCGCGAAGCTCGTGCCGGCCCTCGTGGTCGGAATCATCATCGGTGAAATGCTCCACCACCGCGTCAACGAGCTCACCTTCCGCAAGGTCGTCCAGGGCCTCCTGTGTTTGACGGGCCTTTTCCTGCTGTTCTAAAGTGCCGGAGGATACGCGTGGGCAACTCAATGAGAGAGTGGGAGGAATGCAACCATGAGACTGGCCTTGGTGACACTGGGGCTCGTGATCTGCTTCGCTGGGCGGTCATCCGCAGCGGACAATGCGCCGGAACAAACCGCCGTCTACGTCAGCGGCGAAGGCGGCTATCACACCTACCGGATACCGGCGATCCTCGTGTCGCGCGCGGGCACGGTGCTCGCGTTTTGCGAGGGGCGCCGGAACAGTGGCTCGGACGCCGGCGACATCGACCTGCTACTTCGCCGGAGTCTCGACGGCGGCAAGACGTTCGGAAACCCGCAGGTTGTCTGGCAAGAAGAGGGCGACATCACCATCGGCAATCCGTGTCCCGTCGAAGATCGCAGCACCGGAACGATTTGGCTCGGTTTCTGCCGTAACAATGATCGCGTCTTCATTACCCGCAGCGAGGATGATGGCGTGACGTGGGCGCCCCCGCGCGAGATCACGAAGGAGGTCAAGCCCGATAACTGGACGTGGTACGCCACTGGGCCCGTCCACGGTATCCAACTCTCGAGCGACCGTCTCCTGATGCCGTGCGACCATCGCAACAAGGATGATGGCAGCCGGCGTTCGCATGTGATCCTCAGCGACGACCACGGCGCGACCTGGAAGCTTGGCGGCATACTCGAGCCGGGGACGGACGAGTGCGCCTGCGTCGAGACCGCCGACGGGCAGGTCTACCTCAACATGCGCAGTTACCACGGCCAGTACCGCCGCGCCATCGCACGCAGCGCGAACGGCGGCGACACGTGGTCGCCGGTAACGCTCGATGAGGCGCTGATCGAACCGGTGTGCCAGGCCAGCGTTGCTCGGTACTCGACCGAGTCCGACGGCGGGAAGAACCGCCTGCTGTTCTCGAATCCGGCCTCAGAGACGCGCATCAACATGACCGTCCGCGTCAGCCACGACGAGGGCCGCACGTGGACATCCGGCAAGACGCTCGACGCCGGCCCATCGGCCTATTCCGATCTCGCCGTGCTCGACGACGGGACGATCCTCTGCCTCTACGAGCACGGCCTCATCAAGGCGTACGAAACGATCTCGGTCGCGCGGTTCGGCATCGAGTGGCTGCTAAGAGACGACTGATTGGAAGCGTTTTGCGCAAGACAACGAGGCCCTGTGGAGTGCGGTGGCTTGCTGCCGCTTTTCTTCGGGGCAGCTTGCTGCCCGCCAGTCGGGCGCTGTGACAGGTGAGCAAGCTCCGCTCGAGCCAAGGCGCAAGCAAGCTTGCGCACTCCACAAAGCGCCTTGCCCCTTGGGCAAGTATCCGCGCGCTACTCGCCCCTGAACCAGATGGGTGACGAGGTCCTGTGGAGTGCGGTAGCTTGCTGCCGCTTTTCTTCGGGGCAGCTTGCTGCCCGCCAGTCGGGCGCTGTGACAGGTGAGCAAGCTCCGCTCGAGCCAAGGCGCAAGCAAGCTTGCGCACTCCACAAAGCGCCTTGCCCCTTGGGCAAGTATCCGCGCGCTACTCGCCCCTGAACCAGATGGGTGAGGAAAGGACCTCATCGTTGCGGCCGTTGCCGTCCGTGTCGTCGTTCTGCGTGACCATCACGTAGTAGTAGGCGTCGCCGGGCGGGGCGTCTTCATCCATCAGCGTCACGTCGACCATGGTCTCGTTGTGTGCGGAGGCCACGATGAGCTGGCCATTCCGGTATAGCCGGACTTGCCGGAATGTATCGCCGCTCCCATCCCAGGCGGTGACGTTGAAGACACGCGGGCCGTCGCGCACAACCGAGCCCACGGGATACCCACCGGCGCTGAACATGAGGTATAGGTCGGCGTCCTCGGTAGCATAGAACCGGCGGTTGTGGTATGCGTCGACAATGGCCTCGCGCGTCAGTTCCTGGGCCAGCACGGCGGTGCGGAAGGCATTGCGACTGCCCCAATCCCTATCGTGATTGTCCTGGGCCCCCAACGCGCCCAGACGCCAGCCATAGCCGTTGGCGCGATCGATGTAGCTCTCGGCGCTATGCCAACTGCCGGCGTAGTGGAAGCGATCGAACCCGGAATCCTTGTTCCAGGTCTCGATGCCGACCATCTGAGCCGTGGCCCACGGATGCGGCAGGAACCAGAGGAAGCCGACTCCGAGATAGTCGTTCCGGCCAGGGTGATTGAACCGGCCAAAGGCCTCGGGCCGGGCGCTCAACCAGCGGTAGAGTCCGCCAAGGCGCGGCGTCGTGATGCAACTTGTCCAGTCCTCCGAGTTCACGATGCTGATGTGGCCGAGGACAGGATTGCTCCACTCGAATCCGTAGAGCGAGACGAACCGGCCCGGCTCGTAGGTAGCATCGGCCGCCTCAATCAGTTGTCCCCACTTGTCTTCCCACGGCCAGAGGCCGAGGTGTTCGCCGTGATCCGTTAGCGCGAAGAAGTCCAGGCCGCCTTGATCGCGCGCGTGGCGGTAGGCCTCCAAAGGCGTCCCGTCGCCATCCGATATTCCGCAGTGAGCGTGGAGATAGCCGAAGTAGATGTTGTACTCGGCATCGCTCGGCGGCGTGGGCTCGAACGCGGGGGCAGGCCGTAGTGGCGGAAGGCCCGGCGACCAATCATCGAAGCACTTGAGGCCGTCGCCCTCGACCAGGCGTTCGAGCGCCTGGACTTCGATACGCAGTGCCGGCGTCACAGCAAAGGCGTCGAGAGCGACCTCATCGGCGAACCGGCGGCACTGTTCCCAGGAGGTGCTTTGGCCGTCTCCTCGGAGCGCGTACGACAACACGAAACTCCGCCGGAGGTCCGAATCCTCGCATAGCGATTGCAGGAGCACGAACTCCTCAACCGTGGGTGAACGGCCACAAGCCAGCCGGTACGTCAACACCACGTGTTCGTTCCACGATGCCGCGCACGCATAGTCATCCGAGTCCAGAAACTCGATGACCTGTGCCATCTTGCTCCGGACGGCCTCGTGCTCGGGGAGATCGGAGTAAGGACAGCCGAGAAACACGGCAGAGGACACGAACAAGCACAAGATGCCAACGACGGACGACGACCTTTCATTCACCGGACGGAACCGCTGTTCGTGGCGCTTCGGCCCTTTCCTGAGTTGGCGAACATGGATCCGCATCTGTCAGGCCGTCTCCTAGGGACGCTTCTTCTCCGACGGGGGCCGCACGATCTTGATGTGCAACTCCTCGAGTTGGCGCGGTGCGACCTCGCTCGGCGCGTTCATCATGAGGTCTTGGGCCTTCTGATTGAGGGGGAACGCGATGATCTCGCGGATGTTCGGCTGGTCGCTGATAAGCATCATGATCCGATCGAAGCCGGGCGCGATACCCCCGTGAGGCGGCGCGCCGAAGTGGAATGCACGCCACAGCGCTGGGAACTTGGATTCAACGAGCTTGCGGTGGTATCCGGCGATATCGAAGGCTTTGAGCATGATGTCCGGCCGATGATTGCGGATAGCGCCCGAAGAGAGCTCGACGCCGTTGCAAACAATGTCGTACTGGTAGGCAAGCACATCAAGGGGATCCTGCGTTTCGAGGGCCTCGAGGCCGCCCTGCGGCATCGAGAACGGATTGTGCGAGAAGTCAATCTGCTTGAGCTCTTCGTTCCACTCGTACATCGGGAAGTCAACGATCCAGCAAAACGCGGCCAGGGAAGGATCGATGAGATTCATCGCGCTGCCAAGGTAGATCCGGATCTTGCCCATGAGCGCGTTCGTCTGCTTGCGATCGCCCGCGCCGAAGAACAGCGCATCGCCTTCTCTGGCGCCCGTACGATCGAGCATGGCCGCGCGCTCGGCTTCGGACAGGAACTTGACGATCGGACCCTTGAGTTCGCCGTCGCGCAACGCGATCCACGCCAAGCCCTTCGCCCCCTCACTCTTGGCGAACGCCTCTGCGTCATCGAAGAACTTGCGCGGATTGGCCGCGGCACCCGGCGCGTTGATGGCCTTGACCGCGCCGTTCGAGTTCGCCGCATTGGCAAACACCTTGAATTCCGAATCCTTGAAGACCTCCGTCAGATCGACCATCTCGAGGCCGTAGCGGAGATCCGGCTTGTCCGTACCATAGCGTTCCATCGAATCGCGGTACGCGATGCGTGGAAACACCTCGGCCACGATCTTCTTGTTGGACAACTCCTTGAAGATCCGCACCATCAGCAGTTCGAGCTCTGCGAACAGGTCGTCCTGCGTGATGTAGGCCATCTCGATATCGATCTGGTAGAACTCGCCCGGACTGCGATCGGCCCGCGAGTCCTCATCGCGGAAACACGGCGCAATCTGGAAGTAGCGATCGAAACCCGACGTCATCAGGAGCTGCTTGAACTGCTGGGGCGCTTGCGGCAAGGCATAGAACTGACCCGGATACAGGCGGCTCGGCACGAGGTAGTCGCGCGCGCCTTCCGGAGACGAACTCGTGAGGATCGGCGTATGAAACTCAACGAAGCCATGCTCGGTGAGGTGCTGACGCACCAATTGCATGGCCTTGGCGCGCAGCAGGATGTTCTTGTGCATCCGCTCGTGCCGCAGGTCGAGAAAGCGATAGGTCAGCCGCATATCTTCAGGACACTCGAGGTCCTGGTTGACCGGGAACGGCAACTGGTCGCAGGGCGAGTCGACCACGAAGGCCTCCGCCACGACCTCGATCTCGCCGGTGGGCAGGTTCGCGTTGATCGTATCCTCGGTGCGCGGAACGACCTTGCCCGTCACGATCACGACGCTCTCGCTGCGCACGCGCTCGGCTTCATCAAAGAAGCTGCTATCCGGATTCACAACCACCTGCGTCAGGCCGTAGTGGTCGCGGATATCCATGAAGATGACGCCACCGTGGTCGCGCTTGCGATGCACCCATCCCGCAATTCGAACGGTCTCGCCCGCGTTCGCTTTCCGCAGTTGGTTGCACGTGTGCGTTCGGTACGGATGCATGGTAAGACTCCTGAATGGGCCCAAGAAACGACGTGAAAGGGTAACCGTATACTACGGCCCCCGCCGCGTTCTTGTCAAATGAGTCGCGTTGGCCGATTTTCGGAAGTGTAACTGTCACGCCGGTTTGCGGTGGCCGCGTCCGTTGTGAGAAGCTCGCCGACAACGGCCCATGTCAACGGCGGCGGAAGAGGGTGAATGATGAGACGGATGATGGCACTCGGCACGATCATGACATTGGTTCTGGGGGCGGCCGGCAATGACGGCGCGGGGGAGGCGCGCCGGAAGGAGTACATCGACGCGGCAGTAAACGGCGTCGGATTCCTCCCGTGGCAAGAACATGGTGTGTCCGAGGCCGAAATGGGCTTCCGGATGGCCCTCGAGGCGCGCAAAGACGAAACGCTCGCAAACGCGATTCCCATCGAGCATCCTTGCCTGTTGCGGCGCGAGGACCTCGATCGCGCCCGGCGGCGTGTGGCCGAGGCCGACTGGGCCCAGGCCTGGTTTGCGGCGCACAAGGCGCGGGCCGACGCCGTGATCGAACAGCCCGACGGCTACGTGGAGGCCATGATCGAAGAACTGACACCGTGGTTCGGATACGGTTTCACGTGCCCGAACTGCGTGGGACGGCTGTCGCAGGAGGGCACCGGCAACAGCCTGTACGAATGGCGGCCCGACAAGCCGGACGTCATCCGGTGCCGACCGTGTGGCCAAACCTATCCGGATGCCGCATTTCCGGAAACGGCCACGCTCGAATGTCCCCGCTCGGAGCAGGTCTTCACCTTCTACCTCAACGACGCCGAACGCGCGAATCCCGAGGATCGCTCCGGCGCCCTCGCCTATCATTGGGTGGGCCATCCCATGCACATGAGTTTCTCGGGCCTCATTCGCCAGGAGAAGGTGCAGTACATGATCGGCGCCCTCGAGAGCCTGGCCTACACCTACGCGTTTACCGGCGAGCCGGCTTACGCGGAGAAGGCCGTCGCCGTCCTCGAACGCCTCGCCCACTGCTATCCGAACTGGCTCTACCACGACTACTGGGGCGCCGTGGCGGACTGCGATCCGATGTACGCGGCGTGGCACGCCGGCGAGCTGCCGTTGGTCTGGAAACGCCACCTGTGCGCCGACGCGTTTGCGAGGGATACCCTCGACAAGGCCGCCATGCTCCAGAGCTACTGGGGCGCGGGACGGTATCACCCGAGCACGGACAGCGTCAGCGCCGTGACCACGGTGTGCCAGGCCTACGATCTGGTGTACAACGCCGCAGATCGCAACGGCGATCCACTGTGGACGCCGAAACGCCGGCGCGCGGTCGAGGGCGACCTGATCCTCGAGTGGATCATCGGCGCCGAGCCGTATCTCGGCGGGCGCAACCACGCGGATCGCCACGATAACAAGACGCCGCGCATCTACTACGCCCAGGCCGTCGCGGCGAGGTGCCTAGGCATCGCGGAGGTTGCCGACACAGCCCTGCGGGGATACGAGGCCGTGCGCGATCATTCCTTCGCGTACGACGGCATGAGCCACGAGAGTCCCGCCTATACGAACATGTATCTTGGCCCCCTCCTGTGGATTCCAGAAACACTCACCGGATTTCCGTGGCCGGACGCGTTTCCGGCGCGCCAGGCCGTGGCCGACCTGTACGCCGGCGACGCGCGGCTCCGGCTCATGTACCGCGCGGTGATTGACCAGCTCCAGCCGGACGGCTGCTACCTCCCCATCGAGGACACCAGCATCTCCGGGCGGCCAAGCCAGCACATTCTCGAGCTCGGATTCCGGCACTATCCCGAGTATTTCGCCGGCGTGCTTCGCACTGTCTATCCGGACTACCAACCCGGCGAATACGCGCTCTTCCACCTCGACGACAACGCCCTCGACGCCCAGCCAGACGTGCGCCTGCCCGAGGTGTTCTATCCGGCGTGGAAGACGGCCCTCCTGCGCCACGGCGCCGGGCCGGGCGCGGCGGTGTTGGCCCTCAACGATTCGCCCTCCGGCGGCCACCGGCACTACGACAACCTCGCCATGCTCTACATCGACCGAGGACGAACCATCCTCGGCGATCTCGGTTACGTAGGCGACATGCCGGTTAACACGTGGGTGAAGAGCACTTTCAGCCACAACCTCGTCGTCGTGGACGACGCCCAACAGGAATTCAAAGGCCGTGCGCCTCGCTTCGAGCTGATGGCCACGACGCCGACGGTGTCCGTGGTCGAGCTGTCCAGCAACGCCTATCCACAGTGCCGCGAGTACCGGCGACTCATGGCGCTCGTCAAAGGGCCCGATAACGCCACCTTCGTTGTAGACGTGTTTCGCGTCAAGGGCGGCGCCAAACACGCGTACCGCATCTCGTCCGAGTTGGCGTCGAGCGATGCCGCCGACGGTGGGCTCCGGTTCGATGGCATCCCCATGCCGGAACAGCCGCTCCTCGTGAGCGTCGGCGCCAGTCTCCGAACCGAGGACATCTACGGCCTGCGCGACACCGTGTCGGCGGCGGCGAGTGGGCCTTGGCAAGCGCGTTGGCACGAGCCGGGCCGCGCGTACCGCTTGTGGATGTGCAGCACCGTCGATCGCGTCGAGGCGTCCAACGGCCCCGGTCAGCGCGGACGACACGATCCCGGACGGCGATTGCGCTACGTCGACGCCGTGCGCGAGGGCAAGGATCTCGAGAGCGTGTTCGTCGCCGTGCACGAGCCGGGCGCGCCGGACGGCGTGCTGGCGATCCAATCGGTCGAGCGCATCGAACTACCAGCCGAGGCCGGCGCGGACGCCGTTGCGCTGCGGATCGCATCGGCCTGGGGCACGTACTGGCTTTTGGGCGATTGCGCCGGCGAGATGGCCGTGGACGGAATCCGCTTCCAGGGCAAATTCGGTGCGTTCTGCGAACCGGCCGCCGGGAAACCGTGGCTCGTCGGCGTCGGCGCAGCGACGCTCCAACGCGACGCCCTCGGTTTCGCCGGCACCACGCCGGCGTGGACCGGCCACGTCACCGTGCACACCGACAACGCGCTGACTACAGACGCCGCGCGACCCGCCGATTGGCCTGCGCCCGCTGATGGCTACACGGCCTACGCCGCCGTCGACGACACGGGATTCGCTGTCGCCGCTACCGAGGCCAACCGGATCGCCCTCACGCGATTCCCCGTGTCCGCTGCCGAGACCTTCCGCCTCCCGGCACTACGGTATTCGTCCACGCCCTGATATTCGCGACCTACATCCGCGCCCGTCGCCGGCGCAGGCTCCAGGTGCCCGCCAAGGCACAGAGCACGGCCAGCGCACACAGCGCCGCAGCACGGCTCGCCGGTGTCGATTCGTACGCCGTCACCACATCCGGCGGCGCGGCTGTCTCGCGGCCATCGTCCAGGAAGATGGTCAACGACACGGTGTAGTCACCGGGAACCGCGTAGACGTGTACCGGATTCTGCTCGGTACTCGTCGTGCCATCACCGAAATCCCACAGCCAGCCGACGATTGTGGAGGTCCCGCTCGTGCTCACATCCCAGAAATGGAATGTCACGCCATCGCTCGAGGCTTCAACCGTGAAACCAGCCTCCGGTGGTGACACAACGGTGATGAAATCCTCTTTGACCTCGCTGTCACTGCCGCCGCTCGTGGTGACGGTGAGACTGACGGTGTAAATTCCCGGATCGTTGTAGGCGTGGCTCGGATCTTGCTCGACGCTCGTCTCGCCGTCGCCAAAATCCCACAGCCAGTCCGTGATCGGCGGTTCGAAACCTGGATCCGAGGCATCCAGGAAGTCCACCGTGAGCGGTGCCTCGCCCTCGGTCGCGGTGGACGTCGAGAAATCGGCGTGCGGAATGGCATCCGCCTCGCCGGTCAACAGCACGCGCGATGTGACGCGCCCACGGTCTGCGAGGTCGGTAACGACCACGTCGTCGAAGTAGCTTATCATGCCCGGCCCCCACGCGATAAGACCGACACGCCCGGTGGCCGGTACATCGAGGCCCGACACGAATTGCGCAGCTTCCAGCGTGCCGTTGATCCTCACGGAAACGACATCGTTCTGGATGGAGAACTCGATGTCGTTCGAGGCAGGTGTCGGGTTCAGAGAGGAGGCCATACCGTCGAAGAGCACGCTGTCGTTCCCGTCGACCACCTTCGCGACCTCGTAATAGCCAGAATCTAGGCAGGCAAAGGCGAGGCATGAACCAGTCGTCGGCGCAGAAGGATCCGCCCGCCAGAACGCGAAGTCGTCACTGGCACGCAGCACGAGGCCGTAACGCTCAAGATCCTCGGTGCCGAACATGCACCTCATCCGTGCCGCAATGGAGCAATTGCCCCACGTATTCCCGTCGTACACTGAGTACATCGGAGTATATTCGGACAGGATTGTCTGCGCACGGTATTCGCCCGAGGCAACAGACCACTCGCTGTCGACATGCTCGGCCCAATTCTGCGCCAATCCATCGCTGAAATCCTCTGCGTAGTCGTTGGGCAAGGCCTCCACTGTGTCGATAAGCACGTTGGACACGAACGATCCTGAGCGAATGGGCGCGAACAGCACATCGAGGGTGAACGCTTCGGCCGGCGCTAGCGTGGCAGGAAGGCTCGGCGTGCCGGAAACGCTGAAGACTGGCGCGACACCGATGGGCTCGCCAATCACTACGTCGTCGAAGGAAACCTCCGGAGCCGAGCTCGCACACGTTAGCAGCGCCACACCGCCCGGATCAGACACGTCAGTGTCGGTCACCGAGCAGGCGAGATGGCCGTTGAGGTAGACGTTGAGTTCATCGCCCACCACGCTCAGCGTCATCTCATTGACTGCTGCTGGCCCGGTGTTCACGAAGGGACACACTTCGTCATAGAGCCACTCGTCAGCGCCACTCACATGCTTGAACACCATGAATTGGCCCCCGGCAAGAATGAGCGCGGAGTAGCCGGAACCTCGAGTGGCGTTGAAAAGATCACGCCAGTGGAAGCGCTCATCAACACGGACCGCCAGGCCCCCGAAACATCCCTCCTCTGGCGCGATGATGGTAGCCGTCACCGAGCAGTCCCGCACTTCATGTTCGCGCCATATGGACTGGCCGACGTTGTCTCCGTTGAGCTCCGTGAATCTATACTGGCCGTAAGCACCGTCTGGGACAACAGACCACTCCATCCAATCTCCGGGCTCCCAGTCTTGCGCGCGGCCATCCTCGAAATCCTCGACGAGGAGCGCGGATTGGATATCCTCGACGATGATGTCGGTGCCTCCCGTGTTCGTCACGGTGATATGTTCGGTGCGGCTGTCACCCGCCGCCAGCGCCGGTGGCGAGAACGGCATGGCGCTATCGTCATCTGGTGCGATCGAATCGGTTATCGCCATAGCCTTGGCCGTAACCGACACGTCATCGACAAGCCATCCAGGCAAAGGCGCTCCGCCGGATCCATTCGTGGCGAAATGGAACCGCAATTGGATATTCGATCCGGCGAACCGCGACAGGTCGATCGTCATGCTCTCCCAGTCATCGCTTGCATCGCTCAAGACACGGCTGCTAAGGCTCGGGGCATTGGCCGCCAGGATCTCCCAGGCGCCACCGTTTTCCGAGATCTCGACCGTAGCCTGATCGAGCGGCGGGGTGTCGACGGTCATGAGGAAGTAGCTGAACGAGAGTTGGATCGGCGCGGCCACGCCGTACAGCGGGATGATCGGCGATAGCACGGCGCCCTCGGTATTGCCCGCGTCGTACGAGCAGCCTGCATCCAGGCCATAGTACAATGCGCTCGGCAAGCTATGGTCCGGCAACGCAGCGTAGCAGGCTGTGGTCACATGCCAGAGGCCGCCCGAGACGCCAAGGTCATTGTCCATCGTCCAATCGCTGAGGCCCGACTCGAAATCCCACGTGCGATCCGCCCACGGCCCCGCCTTGCCTTCGCCTGTCAATACGACATCCACGCCCGAACGGCCCTGCACATCGTTGCTTGTGATGACGACATCATCGAAGTAATGCGTGGCCGATCCCGAGAAACCGCTCGATGCAATCAATCCGGCGCGTCCAGGATTTGACAGGATGGGCACGGTCTCCGTCCACTCGAGGTAGCCGTTGATGTACACCGACACCAGGCCACGCTCGAGTTCGAGCCGAAGCGTATTGGGCGCCGGGGCCGCGTTGATATGCGTGGACGAATGAGGATTGTCAAGCGGCATCCCGTCCACAGCGGAGTTGTACGTGAAGAACGGGCCGTCGGCGTTCTGCATAACGAGAACGGCGTAACCGACGCCTCTTCCCTTGGACTCCCAGGGATCCCGAGCCTGGAAACCATCCGATGCGCCGATAACAACACCCGCTTGCGCATCCGCGCTTCCCGAGCGGCGAAGCGTCGCCTCGATGGATCCGTTACGGAAACGTAGCTCGTTGCACAATGACTGCATGAAGTCCATGTAGTCGGTTCGCTCGGCGCGGTATTCGCCCACCACGACCTCCCAATCCGCATCGAGCATCTCGGCCCAACCCGGCAACGCCTTGCTGCCGAAACTCTCAACGTATTGTGAGGTCAGGGCCGTCGCGGCGGTCAAGTAGAGGTGTCCCGAGAAGACATCCGCCCCATTCGGCGCGAACCCAACGTCCAACGTGAGCGATTCGCTCGGCGTCAGCAGCTTCGGAAACGACGGCAACGCACTCACAGAGAAAACCTCACGGCCGAGCGTACTGCCGTGAAGCGGTGGCCCGATGGACACATTGTCAAACGTGATCGGTTTCCTCGCAGTCTGCGGCCCCGTACCCACCAAGGCCACTCGGCCGGGGCCTTGGACACCAGTGTAAGAACACGTGATTTCGCCATCATCCAGGAACACGCCCTCCAAATGGCCGTTGAAATACACGGAGAGCGCGTTGCCGCAGACGTCCAGCGTGATCTCGTTATCTTCGTCAGAAATCAGGTGCGAGGAAGTGCCCGTCGCAATATGGAGGGGCTGGCCATCATCGTGCGCCAAAAGTTCCCAGTAGCCGCCCGACATCACACTCAGGCTATAGGCGCTACCCCCGGGGAAAAGGGATAGATGCCCAGTGTACATGAAGTCGTCCGTGGCACGGACAGCGACGCCCCGAAGGCCAGTGTCCCCAGCGGGCAGATTCACGGTGGCCGTGACGTGGCAATCACGCCAGGCTCCATCCATGTACCCGCTCTCCACGAAACAGGACGGTGCCATATCGAGCGCGCCGTCTACGATCCGACATTCCAAAGGTACGGATTCCTGCCATCCTTGGGCTTCGCCATCCTCGAAGTCCTCGAAGACGTAGTCTTCCGTGAGCCGCATGTCCCGGAGATACAGATCCTCATCGCCGGTATTGGTAATGGTCACCTGCTGTGTGTCCGTCTCACCAACGAGCAGACTGGGCGGAGAAAAGGGCATGAAGTGATCCGCCTCCGGTACAATCGTGTCGCTCACCTCGTATTCGCCTTCACCCTCGCCGCCCTCCGCCGTGAGGCAGAATGCCAAGTCATCCGGGACCACATCAGGCTCCTCAAACCACCACTGGGCCGACTGGGCGTGGGTCCCGCCAATCGAGGGCGATATGGCCCATTCGAACCGGCAATCATCGCAGTACTCGGCGACGATCGATATCCAGCCTTCGGTCAAGTCGCAACAAGGCGATAGCACGGCATCGTAGCGGTAGAGCGGCCGGGACTCGACGCCGCACCGGATGCCCGTGTCCGTGCGCACCGCCTCGACCAGGTACTCGGCAACAGGAATAATGGAATCGTGTACAGGAGTTTCGCCCATTTCGCCAAACACGATGGAGAAATCCGAGAAGACGCGCTCACACGGCCAGCCGCTTTCGACATCCGATTCGAAGCCCCACCAGTGCACATCGCAAATGGGCGCCTCGACACCGGAGAAGCTCTCCCACGGCCGAGGAGAATCCGGAACGCCCCGCGATCCCGGGCCCTGCCCGTACAACGACCCCGAGGGACACGAATCGAGGGGGAGTTCGATGACCGTCAGGACCGCCGAGTCGCTCGTGGCTTCCTGGTCGAACGCATCTTTGGCCACACAGCGGTAGGAGCGGCCATCGTGCGCCAGTGTCGCCGTGAATTCGAGCGTGTCATCGGTGGCATCTTCGATGTCAGACCAAATTCCGTCAAACTCGTACCACTGATACGTGATGGGATTCACGCCGCCGGCCACGGTCACCTCAAAGTGAGCTAGTTGGCCGGACTCCACACTCTCATCATCGGGGCCGCTGGCAATGGTCAATAAGGGCGGATGGCTTTCCTCATCGTAGGGATCGGAGCCATACGCGTCCTCGTCTTCATCAAGGAACCCATCGTCGTCCGAATCGCGATCCTGCGAATTGGGCAATCCGTCACCATCCGGGTCATCGCCGCCCTCCGTCGCATCGTCGATGCTGTCGCCGTCGGAATCGAGATCGAGGAAGTCCGGCGTGCCGTCGCGATCCGTGTCGCCGGCTCCTTCCACAACATCATCCATGCCGTCCAGATCGCTATCCGGATCGGCAACATCGAGAAAATCGGGAATGCCATCGCTGTCGGTGTCGGCACTGGGCTCTTCGTCCGGGCCCTCAACCAGCGCGTAGCTGCCGAGGCCGTGCTCCGTGGCAAACACCGCCGATGCGACGAGGGCGTTCGGCGTAGTGGAGAAGGACTTAATGATCACGCCACCGGCCACGCCGGAGGCCATGTCGGGCGCGCCGTAGCCACGTCCCTCAATCTCATAGGACGAGACAGAAGGTCTCCACGAAACGACTTCGCGCGGCCGCAACGTGAAGTAGGACCACGCTGGCGTTTGGTCCACCAGATCGATGTCATTGTACGCGACGCCGAAGGTGACCGGCGCCGCCGTGACATTCTTCACGTGCAGTGTGGTCGACGTTCCGGACGCCGGATGCATCGCGTCGGTGAGCGGCGCGTCATCGCGGAAAACCGGCGCCGACAACACCTGCGCGCCCGGCGCGAGCGGATGCATGTGCATGTCCTCGAGGCTAACTTCGACGAGGCACCCCACCAACACCGCCTCGGGCGCGGTGATCACCAGGCTACCTTCGGTCTCTGTCCCGCCCATATCGGGCACCCACTCGCCTCCGTTTTCGAGCCCCCCGGACCATTCCGGGTCGCACACGGTGGGCCGCCAGATCAATGTCGTATGCGCCGACAGATTCGTGGTGTTCACCGTGAGCTCGGTTCCCAGGCAATTCGCGTACTCGAGTGTCGCCTCGACGTCCAGATCGGAATTGTTGTGAACGCAAACCAATGCCGTGAGGCCGGATGACGGTTGCCACCCCTCGCCAACGGGAGCGTCGTCGCGGAAGTACGGCACCGCCAGAGAAGTGGAGCCCTCCGTGGTCAGGACAGTCTGCCAAGAGTCACGAACGGGGCCCGATCCTACGCGGACCACAGCGTCGAGATCGTTCACCTCGCCGTGCCAAGACAGGCGCGCGCTGCCCGCCTTGGGCAAACCGGCCGTCATGTCGGGGACTTGGACACCGGCAGCATCCTCCTGGCCGTACGGTTGGCCGCCCGGCACAAATGGGGAAGGATCATAGATGGCCGGGCGCCAACCTCTAGTTTCATGGGCCAATACCGTGAACGTGTTCGCCCCACCTCCCGGCGTACGATCCACTCCGTACGTGTCCGTATACTCCACCGTAACATCCACGGCATCCGCCGTGTTGTTCCGCAGGATAATGACACTGGCAACACCCGATGCCGGGGGCCACTTCTGGTTGGCGGCGGCCGAGTCCACGAAGAACGGCACGACCAGCGAGTGATCGCCCGACGTGCCTCCTATCCGAGGCGCGGGCGTCGAGCATCCCCAGAGGCCGTGATCCGTCACGCCAACGGGCATGTATGCGCCCAAGGCAGCGCCGGCAATGCTCCCCGGCTCGATACCCCCATGGATGCCGATCGAACCGTTCTTCCGGGTGTCAACATCGGTGGGGCGATCGGGAATTGGCAAGCCCACGCCCTCGAGCAGGGCCTCGTCTTGCACCGGACGCCACGTGATGCAGCGCTCCGCCGCGAGCGCGAACTCATTCGCCGGCGATGACGGGCCCAGAGGGAGTCCATCTATCGAGTAATATTGGAATTCGAGCGTCTGTTCGGCGGCAGCGAAATTGGCAAGCCCGGATAGCCATTTCGTGCCCCACGTTGCAGGAGGAAAGCCACCATCCGCCGGGGGAGTGTCCACAAAAAGGTTCATAGACAACACCTCCTCGCCTTCACCCTCACCTTCACCCTCACCTTCACCCTCACCTTCACCGCCGCCTATCAGGCAGAAGGGGACGTCGCCCGCCACCAACGAAAACGTACTGCCGTCCGTAGTCTTGACCCGCTGTCCGTCTCCGTCAGAACTATCAAAGGTCAGGGAATAGCATCCAGTGGCCCCGCTGCCTGTGCCGTAGATCGATATCCAGCCCGAGGTGACGGTCCAGCACGGATCCAGCGCCACATCATAGCGATACACCGGATGCGAACCGATCCCGGAACCCAGGAGATCCACATCGTAGAAATAGCCTGCGGGCGTCCTGGTGGGAATGCCGGTCCATTCATAGAGCATCGCGCCGGGAAGGCTGCCGTTCTCCTGGTAAATGCGAATCACAAACTCGCCGCCGCTGCGCGTGCAGGGCTCCGGAAGCACGGACTCGCACCCCCACCAGCGCACGCCGCAGATAGGAGCGCCCAGTCCGCTGAAGTTGTCGCACGGAAGTCCAAGGAGAGCAAGGAATAAGGTCATGTCGTCGCCGCCGATCACTTCGTAAGGGCCGCCGGGAACGGGCGGGCGCTGGCCGAAAATCGCGTTCGCCGGGCATTCCTCGCCTTCGCCCTCACCCTCACCCTCGCCTTCGCCCTCTCCTTCGCCTTCACCCTCGCCCTCGCCCTCGCCCTCACCCTCTCCTTCGCCCTCTCCTTCGCCTTCACCCTCGCCCTCGCCCTCGCCCTCGCTCGGCTTGATGCAGAGACTCCAGGAGATCAGCGTACCGGTCTCGCCGTTAGTCGACAAGTCCCGCAGCGAAAGAAACCACGTGTCTTGCGCGTTTCTTCCGTCAATCGCCGACATGGGGGAACCTGTAGGCCGATATCGGCCCGTGAAGGGTGCACTGCCCGATCCGATATCCGTGCCCGCCTCATCGTCGAGAATCGTGTTGGTGAAGTTGTCCCCTGAACTGCCTACACCGGCGAAAAGCGTCCAAACATGCATCGAATCGATGAGCTGCAGCTGGATGTCGGCATCATTTGTGTGCTCGATAGTGAATTCCAGGTCGACATCGGCAATCGTCATCTCGTCGGATATCGTGAGAGGCACGAGCACCTCAGACCCATCGTCCGGTATGGCTACAGGCGCCCCGCTGTAAGCATAGGTGATACAACCCGTATCACCACCCTGCGCTTCGCCGCTTCCATCACCCCACGCCTGACCGGCCAGGCCGACCACGAAAAGGACGCACAGGAACACATGAGACGGAATTCCCCTGAACATGACGCGATTCCTCACCCGCATATCGCGGCTCACCTTTCACACGGTAGCCGCCCTACCGCGTTGACCCAAGCAGCGGCGCCACCGAGACGCACGGCGTCGTTCTCCACCCAGCATTTCCACACGAAAGCCTGGAGACGAAGACGATTTGGCGTTGAGCCATTCCCTTCCCCATCCATAGCTCTGGAACACAGTTCTTATAGCACGTCGTCGGCACCGCTTCAAACAACTTCTGGCTCGATTTCGGCGCCCCGTCGACGTCGCCCAACCGACTCCTGCCTGAAGCTAACCCGGCGATCCGCGGCTCCGCCCTTACGTCGGACAAGATCTACTGGAATTTGCCTGAAAGGCGGCCGCCGGTTTTGCTATGATGCGTTTCTGCTTGGGCTCTCGGTGCGGAAAGGAGATGGGCCATGTCGCGAAAATACGTCATCGGTTTGGACTACGGCACGGAATCGGGACGAGCGCTGCTTGTGGCCGTGGACAACGGTGAGGAGGTAGCGACCGCCGTGCAGCCGTATCCCGACGGCGTGATCGATGTGGCCTTGCCCGGCTCAGGTCGCCGGCTCGAACCGGACTGGGCGCTCCAGAACCCCAAGGACTACCTCTACGTCATCGAACAGACCATCCCCAAGGTGCTCGAGGCCTCCGGGGTCAGCGGCGAGGACGTCATCGGTATCGGCACGGACTTCACGGCGTGCACGATGATGCCCATCGACGCGGCCGGCACGCCGCTCTGCATGAAGCCGGAATTCGCTAACGAGCCGCATGCCTGGGTGAAGCTCTGGAAACATCACGCCGCCCAACCGGAAGCGGATCGCATCAACGCATTGGCCGCCGAGCGTGGCGAGGCGTTCCTCGCGCGGTACGGTGGCAAGATCTCGAGCGAGTGGTTTTTCCCGAAAGCCCTCCAGATTCTCGACGAGGCGCCCGAAATCTACGCGGCGGCCGACAGGCTCATCGAGGCCAGCGACTGGATCGTCCTCCAGCTCTGCGGCGAGGAGAAGCGCAACGCGTGCGTCGCCGGTTACAAAGCCATTTGGGACGAAGGCTATCCGAGTCCGGACTTCTTCAAGATGCTCGATCCGCGCTTCGAAAACGTCGTCGCCGACAAGATGAGCGAAGCCATCTATCCGGCGGGCGTGCGCGCCGGCGGCCTGTTGCCGGAGATCGCCGCGAAAGTCGGCCTCAAACCAGGCACGGCCGTTGCTACAGGCGGCGTCGATGCGCACGTGGCTGTACCGGCGGCCACCGTCACGGATCAAGGCAAACTCGTCATGATCATGGGCACGAGCATTTGCCACATGGTGTGCGGTGCCGAGAAGAAGGTGATCAACGGCATGTGCGGTGTCGTCAAGGACGGCATTCTGCCTGGATACTATGGCTTCGAGGCCGGCCAAACCGCGGTGGGCGATATCTACGCGTGGTTCGTGGACGAGTGCGTGCCCGCGGCGGTGTCAGAGAAGGCCGCCGCGGCCGGTATGGACGTGCACCAATATCTCAGCGCCGAGGCCGAGAAGCTAGCCGTCGGCGAGTCGGGCGTCCTGGCCCTCGACTGGTGGAACGGCAATCGCTCGATCCTCGTCGACGCCGATCTCACCGGCCTCATGGTCGGCATGACGCTGACGACAACGCCGGCCGAGATGTACCGCGCGATTCTCGAGAGCACCGCGTTCGGCACGTACAAAATCGTGAAGCAACTCGAGCAGGGCGGCGTGCCGATCCTCGAACTCTACGCGTGCGGCGGCCTGCCGGCGAAGAATCCCTTCCTGATGCAGATCTTCGCCGACGTGACCAACCGCGAGATCAAGGTCAGCGCGAGCGACCAAACCGTGGCCCTCGGCTCGGCCATGTGGGGCGCCGTCGCCGCCGGATCGAAGGCGGGCGGCTACGACAGCGTTACCGAGGCCGCGACCCGGATGGCCCGGCTGCGCGATCAGTCGTTCACGCCCAATCCTCAGAATCATGCGATGTACGAGCAACTCTTCGCCGAGTACGAGCGATTGCACGACTTGTTCGGACGCGGCGGTGACAACGTGATGAAGAATCTTAAGGCAATCAAACTGAGCGTGCGCGGCGCAGGAGAGTAAGGTATGCGGAAGGAGACGTTCGAGTTCCTAGAGCAGTTGGTGACGACGGCGAGCCCGTCGGGCTTCGAGGCGCCTATTCAGGAGGTGTGCAAGGCCTATGTGGCGCCGTACGTGGACGAGGTGTACAAGGATGTGCACGGCAACCAATACGCCGTGCGGAATCCGGAGGGCGCCCTGCGCGTCATGCTGGCCGGCCACGTCGACGAAATCGGCCTCATGATCAACAATATCGATGACAAGGGCTACCTGTCCTTCGCCTCCATCGGCGGCATCGACACGGCCGTCCTCGACGCCCAGCGTGTGACCGTCCATGGCGCCCGAGGGCCCGTGGCCGGCGTCATCGGGCGAACGGCCATCCACCTCACCGACGCCAAGGATCGCGACAAGGCCATCAAGATGCATGATCTCTGGATTGACATCGGCGCCAAGGATAAGAAAGACGCCGAGAAGGTCGTCGCCGTCGGCGATCCCGTAACCGTGGACGCCGGCCTCGTCCAGCTCCGCGACGGCAAAGTAGCCGCGCGCGCCTTCGATGATCGTGTCGGAGCCCTCGTCATCATCGAGACGATGCGGCTATTGGCAAAACGCAAGCTCGACTGTGCCGTCTACTGCGTGACCACCGTACAGGAAGAAATCGGCCTGCGCGGCGCCGTCACCAGTAGCTACGGCTGCCATCCGCACGTCGGCGTCGCCGTAGACGTCAACCACGCCTCCGACTATCCCTCGTGCGAGCCGAAGCGGCAAGGGGATCTCAAGATCAACGCCGGCCCCATCATCGAGCGCGGGCCGAACATCAATCCCATTGTCGAGCGCGGCCTCGTGAAAACGGCCAAGGACAAGAAGATCCCCCATCAGATCGCCGCCGCCCCGCGCGGAACCGGTACGGACGCCAACGCGATCCAACTCAGTCGCGGCGGCGTGGCGGCCGGCCTCGTCAGCATTCCGAACCGATACATGCATTCATCCGTCGAGGTCGTCGGACTCAAAGACGTCGAGAACGCCTCGAAGCTCCTGGCCGAGTGGATCGGCCAGCTCAAGGCCGATACCAGCTTCATTCCGTGATGCGAATGGCGCGCCCCGATCACTTCTTGCCGACCCACGTGTCGAGGAACGACTGACGCTCGCCCGGCTTCGACGAGGCGAAGGGACCCTTGTCACTCAGATTGACGGATTTCTTGGTGATATTGCCCAGTCCGTGGCCGAGACAGAGCAGGGCGAAACGATCCGGCTCCTGCGCCACGAGTCCGAGCAGCGTATCCACGTCATCCTTGTCGGCCACGTGCGCAATGGCATAGGCGGCCCGCCGACGCACTTCGTCCGACGCATCGCCTTCCAGCACGTCCTTGCACACCGCCACCGTGAGGTCGGCCGGCGCACGGAGTTGGAGGGCGCCCAGCAACGCGATGCGCACGTCCGGGTCCTGCTCGGCATCGCGCGCGTGCCGCGCGGCCGTATCGGCAAGCGACTCCGGCAACGCCATCTCGAGCGCCTTGGCCGCCTCGCGACGCACCTCCAGATCGGGATCCATCAGGCACAACGCCAATCCTTCAGACGCGGCGGGCGTCCCGATACGGCGCAACGCGACGGCGGTCGCCCGGCGCACCGCCTCGTTTGTCTGTTTGAGATACGGCAACAGCGGATCCGCCGCCGGCGCATACATCATCGCGCCGACCCGCTCGATGGCTTGCGCCACCGCCTCGCCTTCGAGCGTCGGCAACGTGGCCAGCACGGCCTCCGGCACGCTCTCATCGGAGCATCGTATACAGTGATCGATGGAGACTATCTTCTCGTCCGGCCGCGACCAGGCGAAGGTTTCCATGTCGATCTGGTCATTCTCGCACCGGACGACCGTATACGTGGGCATTCCCTGGACACGGTTGTCGTCCGCAAAGGCCGACCACCAGTCCGGATAGTTGGCGTTGATGTCACCGCCTTGAACGACATACGTGGTACCGGCCCGATCGTCTCGCGCATTGTCGCGGAGTGGATAGCTTCGCTCGAAGATGTGCGTGTGGCCCGCGAAGTGCACGTCCACTTGATGCTTGTCCAGTATCTTGGCCACAGGGCTCAACCGAAAACCGGTTTCCTTTCGACTATCGTCGAACGAACGGTAGCCGGTACAGTAGATCGGGAAATGGAACACGACGAACGTGTGCTTCTTGTCCACCGTGGCAAGGTGCTCATCCAGCAACTTCGGGGACGTCGGAATCGCATCGAACGAGATGAACACGAAGTGCGAGTTGCCCCAGTCCATGGCATAAAACGGCTCACCATCGCCCGGAAACTCGTGGTACTTCGCGAGCCAATCCTTCTCGACATCCGTCAATCGAAGCTCTTCGTGATTGCCCCGAACGCCAATCATCATGAGCCGATCCACGACCCCCGTGAATCGCCGGAAATGCTCCGGCCACAGGTCCTTCGTATGGCCGCTGACCACTAGGTCACCGTTGTTGATGATGAACTCGGGATTCCACTGCATCATGTGCTCGGCCATGCGCGTGTACTCCCACTTCTTGTCCCAACGCCGCGAGTCGCCCATCACCACAAACACAATCGGACGACTCGAATCCGGCGCCGTCTTCACGACGCTGGTGAACGTTTCGCCGGCAGCCTGGATGCGATAGGCGCACTCGGAGTCCGGATCGAGGCCCGTCACACGGACGCGGTGGATCGTGGCCGGCGCCGATTCCGTGGCCGACTCGCCGAAGTCCGCGCCGTACTCAACCTCGCCGGCACACGGCTCCTCCGTTTCCCACATGAATGTGACGCCGTCCGGCGTGACGTTCTGGACATAAGGCGCAATGACCACACTGTCCGCACCGGCCGCCGTCGAGGCCAGCGCCACCCACAGCGCGACAACCACAAACCTACGCGCAACCGATCCCTTGTGCATCCCACATCCTTTCATACAGACCGTCTCATTTCGTGTTGACCTTCCCTTGAGAGTGCCACCTACGTCATCAGAAATCAACCATCGAGCCCCAACGGTCGCTGATCCGGACAGATGCATGCATCTGCCGATGAAGCCGGGCGGATCCTACACCGCGAGGAGGGCCATGTTCCGGCCCTTGCCCCCGTCGCGCCGGAACGAATGGAAACGCCCACTGCAAATGGTACACACGCCCATCGTCGAGATGTTCCCGGCAGGGACGCCGGCTCCCGCCAACTGGCGCGCATTGGCCTCCCACAGGTCCAGATGCCGGCCTCTCACCGGCAGCCCCGCCTCGCGGAAGTCCCGGGCCAGTTCCTCGGATACCTCGTAGCAGCACGGCCCGGCCGATGGCCCAATCACGGCGTGCAGGTCATCGACGCGCGTCCCCAATGCCTCGGCCATGACACGGACGGCACGGCCGGCCACGTTCCCGAAGGTGCCTCGCCGGCCGGCGTGAACCAAGCCCGCCGCGCGGCGCGATGGATCAAACAGATAAACGGGAACGCAATCGGCCACAAGAATGGCCATCGGCACGCCGGATTCCGCCGTGACAAGCCCATCTGTAGTCTCGATGGCGGTAGCTCGGGTCAGGGCGCCTCGGCCTCTGTCCGCGAGGCCGACGATGGCGATCCCCGTGCCGTGAACCTGCCGTCCCAGCACGAGATTTTCCGGACGAACCCCGCACGCGGCGCAGGCTTGGGCGCGCGCGGCCACGCCCCCACCCTCACCCGACTCGCGCAGCGCCATATCGCCGTCGCACTTGTCCGACAAAACGGCTGTCGACACGCCAAGCCGTTCCAGTACCTCGAAATGCACCATTCGATTATCCGTTCGCCCAATCCGCACCCATCCGCCGACGTGGCCGCTACAGGATGTACTTGCTGAGATCGCGGTCCTCGATGACGCCCGACAGACGCCTGTCGACCTCGGTCACGTCCATCCGAACGACGTCGCCCCGACGGCTTGGAGCGTCGAAGGACACCTCTTCAAGCAGGTACTCGAGAACGGTGTGGAGACGCCGTGCGCCGATGTTCTCGGCTTCCTCGTTGGCCCGCTGACAGATCTCGGCAATCCGCTCGATGGCCTCATCGTCGAAGGTGATGGTAATGCCTTCCGTGGCCAGCATGGCCTGATACTGCTTGATGAGCGAATTCTTGGGCTCGCGGAGAATCCGCACAAACTCCGGCGCCCGCAGGCTGTTCAGCTCGACGCGGATGGGAAATCGGCCCTGGAGTTCCGGAATCAGGTCGGAGACCTTGCTGGCATGGAACGCACCCGCCGCAATGAACAGGATGTGGTCGGTGCGCACCGGGCCGTGCTTCGTTGTCACGGTGGATCCTTCGACAATGGGCAGAATGTCTCGCTGAACGCCCTCGCGCGATACGTCAGGCCCGCCTCCGGGCGATCCGCCCCGGCCGGCGATCTTGTCGATTTCATCAAGGAAGATGATGCCGGCGTTCTCGGTTCGCTCGATAGCTTGCGCCACCACGGCATCCATGTCCACCAAGTCTTGAAGAGCTTCCTGCTCGAGGAGGTCGCGCGCCTCGGTCACGGTGACCTTCCGCTCTCTGGTGCGCTGCGGCAGCATTCGGCCGAACATCTCCTGGAGATTGACCCCCATCTCCTCAATGCCGGCATTCGAGAAGACCTGCATCATCGAGGGACCCGCGCTCTCACGCACTTCCACTCGGACCTCGCGGTCATCGAGATCCCCCGCTCTCAGTTTCGCCAACAGGATCTCCCGCGTCCGGGCCTCGGCAGCATCGGACGGTCCATTGGCCGGGGCCTCGTCGCCCGCTCCCGGGTCGCCCGGCCGATACACGCGCGGCCCGTGTCTCGGTTGGGGCGGCAAGAGCAAATCGAGCAAACGCTTCTCCGCCTCCTGTTGCGCCCTCTCGCGCAACGATGCGGTCATCTCTTCGCGCACAAGGTTCACGGCCACCTCGACGAGTTCGCGGACCATCGACTCGCAGTCGCGGCCGACGTAGCCCACTTCCGTAAACTTCGAGGCCTCGACCTTTACAAACGGCGCGTCGGCGAGGCGCGACAGCCGCCGGGCGATCTCGGTCTTTCCGACCCCCGTCGGGCCAATCATGATGATGTTCTTCGGCACGACCTCGTCGCGCAGGTCATCCGAGAGCTGCTGACGCCGCCACCGGTTCCGAAGCGCAATGGCCACCTTCCGCTTCGCCTCATCCTGGCCGATGATGTACTGGTCGAGCTCCTCGACGATCTCTCTCGGCGTCAAAACACTCATAGCACGCCCCTTCGCAAGGGATTCACCCCATCTTCTCGACACGCCGCCGGTGCCGATCCACGCCGCTGAACGGCGTCGTCAGGAACAGATCCACCAGTTCGAGGCACGCGTCGAGCGAAAGAACGCGCCGGCCCACGCACAGCACGTTCGCGTCGTTGTGGCTGCGAGCCAGCCGGGCCATATCCGCCGTAGCGCACGTGGCGGCCCGAACGCCCTTGAACCGGTTGGCCGCGATGGCCATGCCGATTCCCGTACCGCATATCAGCACGCCCAGGTCCGCCTCGCCATCAAGCACGGCCCGGGCCACGCGCACGGCATGGTCCGGATAGTCGACCGCTTCGGCACTCGACGTGCCGCAGTCGACGACGGTATGTCGCTGCGCGGTGAGATGCTCGACGATGGCCGGCTTGTAGAGGGGCTCGGGCAACTCGTATCCGGCATGATCACTGCCCACGGCAATTCGCATAGGACTTGCTCCGAATTCGTCTGAGAATCGCTGGCAACCGGGGCCACGAGCGCGTGGCGCGCCGTCTCATACAAGCCATTCTAGTCGGTGGGCCCGCCTCACCGCAAACGCCCCGACAAACCGCCATCTCGAATGGCCCTTCCCGGAGCGCCGCATGGTCGCCGCCGGCCGAAACATGCGAATGGCGCGCCCGGCTGTGTCCAGGAGCACCTGGCCGTTTCACCACGGGTGTCGCTCCCCGTCCGCCCCATTCGATGCCGTGCGGCTTGCCCCACTCGGAAATCTCGAGGTTCTCAGCCCGCGCGTTTCCGGAGGACGAGGAAATGGCGATCCTGGTTGGTGTGTACGAGCATGATCCGTTTCTCAGCCTCGGGATCTACGTGGAATTCGCGGACGACCTCATAGTCGCGATCCACCCAGCCGCCCTTGTGTCCTTTCAGGTAGTTGTATTCGTGGAGGCGGAGCACGAGGTAGTCAGGCCGGAAATACTCGAGCATATCATTCATGGTTCGGCCGTCGGGATGCTCGAGACTGTAACGCACCACCTTCCGGTTGGCGAGGCCGGGCCAATCGTAAACGGTGCGGCCCGAGTAGTACGCCACGTAACCGAGGGGCTCGCAGCCCACGGTCTCGTCAGGCGCCATGACTTGACCCAGGAACTCGGCGAGCGGCCGCCGAACGGCGTTCTCGACATCGGTCTGGATCTGCCGCTCGGTCCGAAAGGTCCATGGCAAGCCCCCCACGATCACCGCCAGATAGAGTGCCGTAATTGCCCACGAAAACCCGCGTGAAAGGCCCGCGCGCGGGATGAGTCCCGCAATCCAGGTCAGGCCTCCGGCACTCAGGAAGATGGTCATGACCGCGAGCGGCATCACATACCAACCGAAGATGAAAGGCACCGCGACGACGTAGTACGCCGCATAGACGGCAACAAAGCCGATGATCGGCGCGAGCGCCCACCGCCGCTTTGCGATCGCGACCAGCGAAGCGACCGCCGCCAGGCCGGTCATCAGATCCGAGACAAGGCCCTTGTCATGGAGGGTCGCTCGAAATCCCGAGCCGTGGCCGGCGAAGCAGGGCCCGAGCGGTTGGAACACGGTGCAGAGCTGATAGGTCCCAGAGAGACGATCCCAGGTGTTCCGCTTGACGTCGATGAAGGTGAGATTCGGATCTCGAATCCACAAGGGACTACCTAAGCTCTTGGCAATAATGGTGTTAGGAACCGGCGAGCCGTAGTAGACCGTCGTGAAGAGAATCCAGGGGGCATACACGGCCACCGCGATGCCGATGATCTTCGGCAGTTGCCGGCGTTCGCGAAACAGCGCGTAGATGCCCACGATCACGGTCCAGAAGGCAAAGTCCGGGCGTGCCAACATGCACAGGCCGAGACTCAGGCCGAGCGCAGCCGGTTGCCACGACACCGCCATGTAGGCCGAGCCTAGCAGGATGGCCACGCCAATTTGCGTCTCCATCCCGGACATCCCCCACAGGATCTGGTGATGCTCGAAGGCTACGTACGCCATGGCGAGCGCCGCCACCGGCAACGGGAGGCGCGTCTTCGGGTGCATCGCGAGGCCCATCACGTAAAGAACCGCCAAGCCGCCGCACAGTACGCTCACCAGCTTGATGAACGAGAGACCGAAACCGACGCGGATGGCATCGCCCATTAAGGGCACAAGTACGCTCAGAGGGCTTGTGAAGCCGTGCAACGGCGCCTCACCCACGCGGACATGGGTTAGGCCGAGGCCGCGGGCGCAGTTCTCCGAGTGCAGCACCGTGATGAGCGCATCTTCCCAGACGCGTCCCGTGTAGAGCCAGAACACAAGCCGCACCACGACAGCCGCCATCGCCAGGACGACCCCGAGGCGAACGGTGAGCGCGTTGGCCGGATCGTCGAGGCCCTGGATTCGCAGGATGCCGCGCAGGAACCGCTGCCCAGCGGCAGACCGCGCCGTCTTCTCCGGTTCGCGTTCTGTCATCCGGCGGCCACCGGTTCGCGCCGGCTCAGCCACGCGACCACCTCGACGTGCCGCGTGTGGGGGAACAGATCCACGGCCCGCAAGTCTCGGAGCTCATATACGTTGAGCAGCTCCGGGAGTTCGCGCGCTAATTCCTTGGCGTTGCACGACACGTACAGGATATTCGCCGGGGCCAGGCTCACGAGGCGCCGCAAGGCCTTGGGCGTCATGCCTGAACGCGATGGATCCACAATAGCCGCACAGTTCTCCGGGAGACCGCCTTCGCTCAAGAGCGTCAGGAGGTAGTTCTTGATCTTGTCCGTGAAGAACGAGACATTCGTCACGCCGTTCAGTCGCGCGTTGTACTGTCCATCCTCCGTGGCCGAGAACACGCCCTCGGCCGCCCAGACCTCACCTACAAGGTCGGCGCAGGAAAGCGCGAATCCGCCCATTCCGCAGTACAGATCGAGCAGGACATCGGGCGTCCGCTCACTCACCCAGCACCGGGCCAGGCCGTACAACCGTTCTGCCGCGAGCGTGTTCGTCTGAAAGAAACTGAACGGCGAAAGGCGAAATCGCAGCGGCCGGACGGTTTCGCCGTCCTGAATATCCAGTCGTTCCTCGATCGTGGGGGCTCCCTCAAGCACCTCGATTTCGTCGGCCAGCGCGACATCGGCCGAACCCGAGTGGATGCCTCGGTAAAGACTCGTTACCGGGAACGCGGCCTGCACGGCTTCGATGAACTCCCCTCGGCCAACGAAGTCGCCGGGGGCGGTGATCAACGCCACCATGCGATCACCCGTGCGTTTTCCTTCACGCACGAGCAGCGTCTTGAGGAATCCCTCGTGGGTCCGCGAATCAAAAGCCTGGAGTCCCGTCCGACGCATCCAACCACGCACCGATTCGAGTAGTGCGCCAAGCCCCTCCGGGCCGATCCGACACTCCTCAACGTCCAGCGGCCAAAACCAGCGCCCCTTGCGCTTGAAACCGAGGACCGACTCGCGCACGAAACCCTCGGGCGGCGGCGTATCGTAGTACCTCCGACCAAAGGCGGGATCTACTTTGTTCCGGTAGTGCCAGATCGCCGGCGATGCCTCGACGGGGATTTCCGGGCGCCAATAGGTCTCGAACAGCTCGCGCAGGGCCGTCTGCTTCATCTCGAGCTGCACAAGATATGGCACATCCTGCGTCTGGCAGCCGCCGCATTCGCCGAAGTGCACGCAAAGGTCCGACACCAACGCTTCTCCATCCCGGCCACGGCACGCATGCTAACCCTGCTCGCCGCAGTTGTCAATGCCCACATCCACCGCCCAAAGCCCCCCATGTCTCCCTACCGTGCCGGCCATTTCGTTAAGGGATCGGACGCGGTGTTGCCGGGGCATCCTCGGTCGCATCGCTCCGTTGAGCTAGGTATAATTGGGTTCTGAACACAGGACGAACTCCGCGCCGCATCGCACGGCTCGCGAAGACACGATCTGGGAGGAACGCATGTCTGCACGGTTTCTTTGGACGACCTCGCGTAGGCTGGCCGCCGTCGGCACGGTTGCCCTCGCCATGCTCCTGTCCGCCTGTGGCGCGGGCAAGGATCAAGGCGGAACCGGGACTGCTGAAGGCGAGCGCGTGACGGTAGAAAAGGCGCACGCACCGGTAACGCTTTCCAGTGATCGGGAAGGGTTCGAGTGGCGTTTGCTATGGGAACCCGGGACCGCCTCGGACGTGGAAGCCCCGATCCGGCTCTCGTTTAGCGGCGCGACGCCCGTCGAGACCGAGGCTGGTCTTGCGCTCGAACTCAAGGAAGGCAGCCTAACCATCACGGCGGTGGCCCAACAGGAACCCATCGCCGCCGAGCATTGCCCGCGCGTGCGTTTTCGCCTGTACGGATGGCCGGGAACCGGCTCGCTATGGTGGGCCCGGCCAGAGGACGTCAAGCCCGAGGCGTATGCCTTCGGTTTCGAGCGCTGTGTGCCCATATCAAGTGAAGAGGACGGCGCCGTGGTGGTGGATATGACAGGGCAGGCTGCATGGAACGGCGGCATCCAGGCGTTGCGCCTAGATCTCCATGGGCGAACGGGCGAGACGGTGGTGCTTAGTCGGATTGAGGGTCTGTGCGACGTCGACCGTCCGTTCGCGAAATCCGATGCCCCGTTGGCGGATCTCGCCCCGGCACCCGGGAGCATTGATCGCGGCCTGCTCCTTCTCACGCGCGCCCGCGCCACGGGACTCGACGAGGACTGGGACGCTGCCGCCCTGCTCTTGCCATCGCTGATCGAGTACCTCTATCGGAACGCCGCACCGGAGGCGGCCAACACGCTGCTCGATGCCGGCATCGCGCTCCTCGATCGTGGCGACGTGGACGGCGCGGAAGGCTTCTTCGCCGTGGCCGGCCTCCGCAGCGGCGACTCCGCAACGTGTATCGAGTACCTCACCGCTCGGCTCTCGGAGGAGCAACAACGGCAGCTCTGGCCTGAAACGCCAGCCCTGAACCTTTTCCTCAATGGCAACTGCGAGTGGTGGGACGACATGACAGTCGGTTTCATGCGTCCCAACGAATCTCGAGGACACGTCTTTGCGCGCCGGGAGGATAAGGAGGTTGCCCGCGGTACCAGCGCCATTCGTTACACGTGGCAGGCCAACGACGCGACGAAGTCGTTTGCCGACTTGTTGCGGACGTGGCTTACCGATCTGAAGCCCAATTGCACCTACCGCCTGTCGGTCAAAGCCTACAACAAATCGCCGAACGCCTATTTCCTGCTCGCCATGGCCTACGGCGTGGAGCAACCCGTGGAGGAAATGCCACCCGGTGAAGGCAAACTCCTCGGTAGAGCGGAAATCCCGGCCACCGACGGGTTCAAGGAAATCATCTGCGAGATCAAGACGAGCGCCGGGACCCTCTTCTCGGTCATGGTCTTCCCCAAGTGCCCGAAGAGCGAGGGAACGTTCCCCGCGGAGTGCCTCTTCGACGACTGGCGTCTCTACGAGATCGCAAACTAGCATAGTGACCTGCCATCCAGACACACGGTTGTCGCTGTTCCCTCATGCCTTGTGGTGCAAACAGAATGTCCGCATTACGAGCACGCCCCGTGCTGCGGTAGGGCAGGCAGAGTCTCTCTCGCGAAAGGGCCGGATCGTTGGTCAGGTTGACGCCCAGCTTTCCCGGGCCGCCCTTGTCGTCCGGAATCGGAGGATGCGTGGAATGCATCTCGCAGCCGCGAAGGTTTCCGAGTGGATCGATGGCCGCGCCACAATAGACACCTTCATGCCCCTGGTGGCTGACCTGGGCGCGCGAGGTGGCTTCGATTGGGCTGGGGGCATCTGGTAGGATTTGGGTACGATGGCCGAGGTCCGACGGTGGCATGCGTCCGACATCGCGGGGCCGGTCGATCCTTGGTCATTGAGTCTCAATCCAACACAGGAACCGCATAGGAAGGCAAGCGCCCATGAATAGGGAAATCACCGTAAGCGAGCTAGATACCGATCGCTTCATCGACGAGCGGATTCAAGAGATCCGGGCCGGCACGGGAAAGGGCGCGGCCATCAATGCCCTGTCGGGGGGGGTTGACTCATCCACGGTCACGCTCCTGGGCCACCGGGCCCTGGGAGACCGCCTAAGAACGGTCTTCATCCAGAACGGCCTCATGCGCGAAGGCGAAGCCGAACAGGTCGTGGGGTTCTTCCGGACGCTCGGCGTCCCGGTTGAGGTCGTCGACGCCCGCAACGAGTTCTTCGCGGCACTCCGGGGAATCGAGGATCCCGAAGAGAAGCGCGAAGCCATCACCCAGACATTCTACAAGGACGTCTTCGGCCGGATCGTCGAGGAGAGCGGCGCCACCTGTCTCCTCCAGGGCACCATCCTGACCGACATCGACGAGACCGTGGCCGGAGTCAAGCGGCAGCACAATATCTTCGAGCAGCTCGGCATCGACCCGCAGCAGGCATTTGGCTACCGCATCCTCGAACCGCTGGTTCAGCTCCGCAAGGATGGCGTGAGAGTGGTAGGCAAGGCGCTGGGGCTGCCGGCCGCCTTGTTCGACCGGATTCCCTTCCCCGGGCCCGCGCTGGCGGCGCGCGTCATTGGCGAGGCGACACCGGAGCGTATCGACACCGTCCGCAAGGCGACGGGGATTGTCGAGCGATTGCTTCAGGGAAGCGGCGCGTTCCAGTACATGGCCATCCTACACAAGGACTGCGTGACCGGGATGCGGGACGGGCGACGGGACTTCGGCCAACAGATCGAGGTCCGCTGCTGGGAAAGCACCGACGCCCGGATGGCGTCGCCCACGCATCTCTCCTTCCGCGTGCTGGAGGAACTGGCCCGCGAGATCATCGACCACGTGCCCGGTGTCGTCAGCGTGACATACAACATCGCGTCCAAGCCGCCGTCCACGCTCGAAGCAGTCTAGGGGAAGTCGGGCCGCAGGGGATTCCGTCTGTGCTCGGGTCTTTGGCAAGAATCGAGTAGGAGGGGGAGAAGCTTCTCCCCCGTCCTCTCACACCACCGTACG
>ERZ795056.89-NODE-89-length-127632-cov-8.584886_pt1 | contig 127632 bp, 102 predicted proteins | sample MGYA00375140_ERZ795056 | MGnify/ENA primary metagenome ERZ795056 (study PRJEB30185, sample SAMN05720227) | activated sludge metagenome | isolation source: Anaerobic digester | place: USA | collected 2015-03-09 ...
TTCCGATCTGGAATACCCTTGCTCGCGCCATAGCCGCGATAGTCGAAAAGAAAAACATTCACGCCGAGCCGGTGCATGTCGGCCGCCATCCATACGCGGTCGCTGATATTCCCCGCGTTCCCGTGGCAGTGAATGATGGTCCCGCGTGCCTTGTCGTGGGGAATCCACCAGCCGCTAAGTCGCACATCATCTTCGCTGACAAACGTGACCTCTTCAAACTCAAGCCCCATGTCTCTCGGCGTCATGGACAACGCGGACACCGGATGGAAAATGTTTCGCCATTCGAACCATCTCAGGTAGAACCACACGGCCGCGAGCACCGCGGCCACTCGACCCACGCGGACCAACACGGTTGTCCAGGCCGTCATGCAGTCACACCTCCAGCCGGCAGGCGCATTTCGCCAGCGGCTTCCAACCGCGCGCTGTCACCACCACAGTATCCTCAATCCGCACGCCACCGAAACGCCGGTAGTAGAGTCCGGGCTCCACCGTCACCACGTGCCCCGCCCTGAGCCGCCCCCCCATCGGACTGAGCGACGGAAATTCGTGAATATCAAGCCCCACGCCATGCCCGGTACTGTGGGTAAAACCTTCCGCGACACCCCCCGAAACCGCTGTAACAAAGCCCCTCTTTTCGAAAACATCACGGACCTTTCCATCCACCGTCTTCCCGGTCACCCCCGCGCGCAGCGCATCCAGTGCCACCCGCTGCGCGGCGAATACCGCGCGATACATCCTCTTCAGCTGCTCATCTGCGCGACCCTTCACGACAGTACGCGTGAGATCCCCCCAGTAACCGTGTTCCTTGTGCTGCGGGAAAATATCGATCACGATCGGCACGCCCGCTTTCAATGGCCCGCTTCCGCGCGCGTGTGGCTCCGCTGCATCGCGACCGCACGATACAATCGTCTCCCGCGCGATGCAGTTGTGGTCCACCAGCACGTGTTCGATCGCACACCGCACCGACTCCGACGTGAGCACGCTCCCGCGATGCACAAGGTGGCCCGCGCGATTCACCCTCGCCGCCCGAATCATCGCCACCGCACTCTGCATCGCGGCCACCGCGGCCACCTGCGATTCACGTATCCAGCGAATCTCCGCGGCACTCTTCACCTCACGCTGCGGAAACAACATCACGTCGGCCACTTCGAGATGGATACCGTTGCGACGGAGACGTTCCGCAACACCCAGCGGAAAAAACCGCGACACCATCACGTGACGAATCCGCGCAGCACGCAAAGCGCCCAAAGCCCATGAGCTGATACGACGCTGATCCTTGTGTGTGAGACCGAGACTTGCCGGCGTGCACACCGTGACACCGTGGTGCGCTTCGCGGCGTGCGCGACCCAGTTCCATCGTCGGCACGACCAAACAGCGCTTTCTCAGCGCATGAAGATAGACAACGGGATCCACAGCGGAGAAGCCGCTCGCGTAGCGCAAATCAGCCAGCTCCGAAGGTGTTCCAACAAGAAGAATGGGCGCTGTTAACTTCTTCATATATGCCGCTTTGCGTCGGTGAACCGTTTCTTCACTACTGCACCTTAACGCGAAAAAGTGTCCGGAAAAAGTCAAACATCATGATGATAACGCGATGAACACGTCCAAAATCGTCCCCTAACGAACCACCCACATTACGTGGTAAAAAAATCACCACCCACAAGCTCTTGTAGCATTTCATTTTTATCGCTGAAAATGCGTTTTTCCCCTTGTCGCTTTTTCCTTTTCGCCTAAGGTGCCCCCCGTACAGGCACACGAACAAGCAGCAGGCTTGTTGATAAACTGTTGATAACGTACGGGGTGAGGGGTTTGGGTTTTCGTAAGTATTTGAAAAGAGAACCGTAAGAGATTTCAGCGAGGTCGCGCCAATAGTCAACGAATGTTTTTTTGCGCGTGTTCCCTTTTCCGCTCGGCAAGTTCGGAAGCCCGGTAGAGAATCTGACGTCGTTGTGACTGCATCTCCCCCGCAGTCGTGAGCATCAAGCAGGGTCCGGTGTCTGTGCAGAGGGTTTGAATGGTGGAAACGCAAACGACGACGATCTGGTCGAAGGCCTGCAAGCACCTCGGCGACACTCTCTCCAAGGACGTCTTTGATCGCTGGATTGCCGTGATCGAGCCGCTGTCGCTCAAGGGCGATGTGATGACGCTCGGTGTCGCCAACGATTTCTACCAGTCCTGGCTCGAAGAGAATTACGTGCCTCTTATCCGCGACGCCGTTCAGAGCGTGGTCGGTCACGAGATGCAGATTCTGCTCGAGGTTGATCCATCGAAGAAGGTTGCGGCCACTGAAACGACCACCGAGCGGCACCGGGATCGCGTGGAAACTCCTGCGCCGCACCGGGCGCGCCTGCAACCCACGCTCAACACGAAGTACACTTTTGATTCGTTCGTTGTCGGCCCATCCAACAGTTTTGCTCATGCCGCGTCGCTCGCCGTCGCCCAGTCCCCCGCCCGCGCCTATAACCCACTTTTCATCTACGGCGGCGTGGGACTCGGCAAAACGCACCTCATGCACGGCATCGGTCACCATGTGCAGGACAAGACGCGCATGAACGTGTGCTACACAACGTGCGAGGCCTTCACCAACGACTACATCGATGCCCTGCAGAAGAAGTGCCTGGTGCAGTTCCGTAAGAAGTACCGCAGTATCGACCTCCTGCTGATCGATGATATCCACTTCCTCGGCGGCAAGGAGCGCATGCAGGAAGAGTTCTTCCACACTTTCAACGCCCTCTTCGAGAGTCATAAACAGATCGTACTGACGTGCGACCGGCCGGCGAGCGAGATACCAGGCCTCGAACAGCGACTGGTGTCTCGTTTCGAGTGGGGTCTTGTCACCCAGCTCGAACTGCCCGATATCGAGACGCGGATTGCCATCCTTCGCAAGAAGGAAGAGCAACTGAAATTGGATCTGCCGGATGATGTAATCCAGTACATCGCCGAGCATATCCGTTCTAATATCCGCCGCCTCGAGGGCGCGCTCATCCGTGTAGCGTCCTTCGCCTCGCTAACCGGTCGCTCTCTCACGCCCGAAAATGTCGAATACCTGCTCCGCGACACGTTGGATCAGGAACAACACGAAGCTGTCACCATTGAAGCGGTGCAGCGCGCCGTGGCCGAGTACTACGACATCCGCCTCGGCGATATGACCAGCAAGCAGCGCCCCCACGCCATCGCTTTCCCGCGCCAGGTTGCCATGTACCTCTGTCGCACCCTGACACACCAGTCGCTTCCGAGCATTGGAAACTCCTTTGGGCGCAACCACGCAACGGTTATTCACGCGTGCCGGCTGATCGGCGAACGCCTCAAGGCAGATCCCTCCTTCCGTCAGACCGTGTCTGTGCTGAAGCAGCGGCTTGGTCAGCGGTGATGACTACGTGGTGGGTCCGTGCATAACTCCGTGACTAACCCTGTTAACTTCATGACGGCATTGTTCACAACCCGAGGTTACCACCAGATTGACCCGGTTATCCCTGCCGCCCCCACAGAGTTATCCACAGCTTCGACACACACTTTAGGCCCTCGTAGCCGCAATCTCTGCTTGCTGTTCACGCTGTCCACAACGCATAATAAGAATAAGAAGCTCGATTACTTAAACCCTATCTATCAATCAGCTTGTTGAGAATGTCAGGAGGGCGATGCGATGAAGCTTAAGGTTAGCAAGGAGGCCATTCTTGAGGGTCTCCAGAAAGTGCAGTCTATCGTGGGGGTTCGCACAACCCTCCCCATCCTTCAGAACATCCTTTTCAAAGCTGATAAGGACAAACTCTGGCTTTCCGCCACTGACCTTGAAGTCAGCGTGAGAGCTTCTGTTCCTGCTGAAGTCATCAAGCCTGGCGCGACCACCGTTCCTGCCCGTCGTGTTTTCAGCATCTTTCGCGAACTTTCCGGCGCAGAAATTGAGATCGAGGCTGATGAAAAGGCCACCATTCGTTGTGGCGCTTCGGTCTTCAAGATTGTCAGCATGTCCGAGGATGAGTTTCCCCCGCTCCCGAAGTTTGAGGGCGGCAAGACCTACACCATGGACCAGCTCGCGCTCAAGGAGATGCTTAAGAACACGAGCTTCGCCGTCTCGACCGATGAGTCACGTTACATCCTGAACGGTGTCCTGCTGAGCTTTAAGGGCGATAAACTGGCCGTTGTGGCGACCGATGGACGTCGCATGGCCCTTTATGAGCAGGAAGTCGAATTCCCGAAGGCCAGCGAAGGCGACGTTGTCCTGCCCTTCAAGACCGTGGATGAGCTGCTGAAGACGCTGAAGGATGAGGGAACAGTCAAAATCCAGGCGACAGAGAACCAGATTGCGTTCGAATTTGACGAAATGCTGGTTGTCTCCAAACTTCTTGAGGGCACCTATCCGAACTTCCGGCAGGTCATTCCGGCACAGTTTGGCGAGCGCGTCACCGTCGAGCGCGAAGCCCTGTTGACCGCGTTGAAGCGCGTTTCGCTCGTAGCCAGCGAGAAATCAAATTCCGTGAAGCTGGTTTTCGCCAAGAACAAGCTGGAGATCACAGCGATTTCCGAGGATGTCGGCGAAGCCCGTGAAACGCTGGCGGTCAATTATGCCGGCAAGCAGCTCACCGTGGCGTTTAATCCGGGTTTCCTGATGGATCCGCTACGGACGCTGGCCAAGGACGAGATCTTCCTTGAGCTCACAGACGAACTTAGCCCCGGCGTCGTAAAAGCGGATGTCCCATTCCTTTACGTACTGATGCCGATGCGGATGAACTAGTTCTGCATCCGTACACGGTCGCGGCGGGCTGGACAGGCGGGTAATGGGGCGGTACCCGCCGTCTCGAAAGCGATCCTATTCGCCGTAAACTGTCGTGGTGCACTCCGCGTAGAGACCCAGGTAGCTCTTCACGTGGTAGTCCACATGCTGAATCTTCCGAATTCCGCCATTCTTCATCGCGGCTTCGATACTGCAATCGCCGGTGGCTATGCCGATGATCGCGTTGCATTTCGAAACGCCGACCTTGGAATGCGCGGTTTCCGATGTGGCCACCAGCGGCGCCGAGACGTCGGTGAACAGAATTCCGACCACCGGTGCCTGTACCATGGCGCAACCACTGACCAAGGAAACAAGGACAAGGACAACGAGCAACTGAAGCAATGTCTTCATAGGTTCTTCACCTCCCCTTCAGATGTTGTGACGCAGGTACCGCCCAGCCCAAAAGCCTACACAACGTCCTCCGGGAGACCAAGCGTTATTGGATGGCGGAAAGAAAGAGGGCCACGCCGAAGCGTGGCCCCCGAAGAACCGCTGTCATGCGGCTAGAACCGTAGGGTCACTGCGCCGAACAGGCCGTGCCGCAGGCTATCCACGCTCGTGAAATCGGTGCTCTCGCTCGTTCCATCCGAGAAATACGTGGTGTCCGTTCCATCCTGACCATGGAGCATGAAAACGCGGTAGCCCAAGTCGATGGATGCATTCTTGATTGGCCGAATGCAGACGGTCACCTTGGCATCGCCGCCCAAGCCGGAATCCGCTTTTTGGGTGAAGTTAGGCGAGCTTTGCTTGAAATCATCGCGCAGGTTCCAGAACCCCTCGCCATCATAGCTGGCCGCGAAGAGGACCGCGGCTTCCGCGTTGATGGAAACAGGCTTGGCCACCGGTATCTCGAGACGTACACCCGCGCGGGCAGCGTCCCACTTAAAGAGATAAGTCGAGTCCAAGCCGGCAAACGGGATGTTAACCGGGACTTCATCGATGATTGTTTGCACGCCGTTTACGTCGTTCAGATCGTCCTGGTAGTGCTGATAGCCGAGGAAGATGTCGATGTTTCCCGTCCACTTCTTCAGGAGCAGCGGTTTCAGATGCAGGTAGAGATTCAGATCGTACATCTCGGTGTCACCGGATGTATCGGCCACGGATTCGGATATCTGGAACTCAGAACCCCAGTCATCCAGCCAGTCGCCGTCCGTATTGTTGCCGCCGCTGATGTCGGCCGCGCCGTAGCTGCCGCCGATGCTCAAGTACGGGCCGAGACCAACCTCGCCGAAGAAGATGATCATGTCGGCATCGACATCTTTCCAGTCCAGTTTCGACCGGCCGCTGATATATCCGTAGTCGGGATCCCACCCTTCGAAGGTGATCTCCCACTTGTCCTCGCCTGTGCTCATCCAGCCGGCGACGCCGAGGCGCACGCGATCGTTGGCCCATTCCATCTTATTGCCGGAGGTTTTGGCAACCGGCGCAGGTTTTGCCGGAACGACCGGGATAGCCTTCGCATCCTTCTCGGCCGTTTTCGCGGTCTTTTCCGGCGTCGTGGTGTCCTTGGCTGCCCGAGCGGGCGCTTGGAGAGAAAAGATAATGGCGAAGACACAGGCGAACACGATGACTCTGCGCATGAAGGCCTCCTTTCAGACCTTGTTGATTCGGGTTCCGGGCCCCGTTGGCCTGCAATAACCCAAACTATTACCCCCAGTAGGTTCGAGTGTAGAGGGTTTTGACGGCTTTGGCACGGCATTTGACTTGCGGCGGAGGCGGCGGATATTGACTCGGGGCATTGGCCAACATGAAATCACATCAAAGAACACACGTTTGGCTGCTGGTGGCGATGGGCGCAGGCGCAATTTCACTCGCGGCGTGGAACGTGTCGCGAGGCGGCGACAAGGAAGCGGTGGCGCCGCAGGACAACGCGCAGCCGGTGTTGTGCGGGGAGGGATCGGAAGCTATGGATGAAATCCCAAAGACAGATGCCGAATGGCGAAAGAAGCTTACCCCAGAGCAATATGACGTGATGAGACGGCAGGGCACCGAGGCGCCCTACTCCGGGAAGTACTATAAGACCAAGGATACGGGCACGTATGTATGTGCCGCCTGCGGACAAGTGTTGTTCAGTTCCGACACCAAGTTTGAATCCGGCACAGGTTGGCCGAGTTTCTGGAAACCGGCCCAGAATACGAGCGTCGTGGAGAAGACAGACACCAGCCTGGGTATGGCGCGCACCGAAGTGCTGTGCTCCCGCTGCAAAGCCCACTTGGGGCATGTCTTCGAGGATGGGCCGAAACCAACCGGCATGCGCTACTGCATCAACTCCGTCTCGCTCGACTTCAAGAAAGCCCCCCCTTAGCCTTGCTTCAAAGTGTTGCATCCAATGATGCGGCCGCATCATCGGATGAAACACGCGTAATGGATGTACCATGGGCAACTCTTGTTGACGACGTGCTGAGAACAGGGCTAGCATGCCCCCGGTTTTTCACCCGCCATGACAACCGGACAAGAAGAGTATCCCTGGCTGAACGAGCTGAATGCCCAGCAGCGCAAGGCCGTTACTCACGGCGAAGGGCCCCTGCTCGTGGTCGCCGGTGCAGGCAGCGGGAAGACCGGCACCATCGCTTACCGTGTCGCCTATCTTATCGCGACAGGCGTGGATCCCGAACGCATCCTCTTGCTGACCTTCACGCGCCGCGCCGCCGAGGAGATGATCAAGCGCGCGGTGGGTATCACCCAGCGAAGTCACGCAGCGGTCGCCAAGGTGTGGGGTGGTACTTTCCACGGCATCGCGAATCGCCTTCTGCGCATCTACGGCCCCGCTGCCGGTCTAAACGCGGACTTCACGGTGATGGACGAGTCTGACGCGCAGGACATGATGAGCGTGGTCCGGCACGAACTGAATCTCGCCAGCCGCGACAAACGCTTCCCGTTGAAGAAGACCTGCCTCGATATCTACTCCCGATGCGTCAACGGAACCGAGGATTTACACGAAGTCCTGAAGCGGTTCTTCCCATGGTGCGCGATGTGGGAGAAGGAGCTGAAAACGCTCTTCAAACAATATGTCACGCGCAAGCAGGCCCTCAACGTTCTCGACTACGACGATCTCCTTCTCTACTGGGAACAACTGCTGCGCGATGAGGACCTTGCGGCAACGGTGGAACGACGGTTTGACCATATTCTCGTCGACGAATACCAGGACACGAACCTTGTGCAGGCGCGGATCCTGCAGGGCATGCGAAAGACGAACACGAACGTCATGGTGGTCGGCGACGACGCGCAGAGCATCTACAGTTTCCGCGCGGCAACTGTGCGCAACATGCTGGATTTCCCGAAGCAGTTTCCGGGCGCGACGGTTATTACCCTCGACCAGAATTACCGTTCGGTGTCACCCATCCTCGAAGCGACGAACCAGTTGATTGCGCAGGCGCGCGAGCGATTTACCAAAGATCTCTGGTCCTCGCGAACGAGTGAACAGAAACCGTATCTCGTGACCTGCAAGGATGAGGATCAGCAGGACGAATTCGTGATCCGCAAAGTGCTGGAGCATTACGAACAGGGCATTCCGCTGCGTCGCCAGGCCGTGCTGTTCCGCGCGGCACATCTGTCGGATTCCCTGGAAGTTGAGCTGACGCGCAGGAAGATCCCGTACCACAAATATGGAGGGCTTCGATTTCTTGAAGCGTCGCACGTGAAGGATCTCGTGGCGTACCTGCGCATCACGGAGAACCCGCGCGACGAAATGGCGTGGTTCCGTGTGCTCCATCTGCTCGACGGCGTCGGGCCTGCCACGGCCGCGGCAGCCGTGGCGTTCCTGCACGGCCACCGGGACGAGCCGGGTAGCCTTGCTGAATTTCCGGCGCCCTCGGCCGCACGGCAAGGCGTGAGGAGTCTGGCAGCCATGTTCAGCCAGCTCGGCGAAGGGGCAACGCCTTCCGCGCGGGTGGAACGCATTCGACTTTTCTACGATCCCATTCTGGAAAAGCGATACGAGAATCCCGTCGTCCGCAAACGTGATCTCGAACACTTGGAACAGATTGCCACCGGCTATCGCTCCACGAGGAGCTTCCTCACCGACCTCACGCTTGATCCGCCCATGTCGACCGGTGACCTTGCCGGACCGCCAATGAAGGACGAGGATTGGTTGGTGCTTTCGACGATTCATTCCGCCAAGGGTTGCGAGTGGGACGTGGTGTACGTAACGCACATGTCCGACGGCTGCCTGCCGTCCGACATGTCCACCGGCTCGGCGGAGGAGATCGAAGAGGAGCTCCGGCTGGCCTATGTAGCCATGACGCGGGCAAAGGATTTTCTCTATGTCTCATGGCCGCTTCGCTATTACCACCGGAAGCAACGCTTCACGGATCATCACAGCCATGCACAAGCCAGTCGGTTCCTGTCGGCGGGTGTGTGCAACGCATTCGAGCGCCTCAAGCTGACCCAGGCTGATGCACCGGATACGACGGCCACCCCCTCCTCTGCCAAGCGCGAAGAAATCCACTCCCGCCTGCGATCAATGTGGGACTGAGACACCCTCAAGAAGCTGCTCTATTCGCAAAACCGCGAATAGAATGGTCTTCAGCAACGCGCGTAAACCGAAGATATTTCTGCTCAGAATATATCATAACAATCTATTTAGTAACACGTTACAAAAGCATCACTCGAGGATTCTGTTGGAACGCTCTTGGCATGCGAAACGAACTAGGCGCGAGAAATGCTTTAGAGGTAGATGGTGGAAAGAAGCGGAACCGGACAGCAGACAGGAAGGCGAGGGAGATCATGGTTATGGAAGCGTTACTGGCAACATTGATAGTGGGCCTGTTCTCGCTGTGGGTATGGAGCCTCAAGCAGGAGATTGAGGAATTGAGGAAGACCGACGCCCCTGAGCCCTCGGTGGTTGAACATGCGCCCGTGCATCACGCGACCCCGCAGCCGCAGCGCAAAGCGGGCAGTGCCTGGCAACACGATGTTCCGACGTGGAAATTGGATTAGCCGGGGCTGTGCATCGCTCGCGCTGTCGCGCGTAATTCTCGCCTGGGACCCACTGCAGACCCCGCCCGTCCATGGTCTTATTGGAAGCGTTCCTGCGGCGCGTCGACTTCAGGACTTCCCGTCAGCGGAAAGGGCATTGCGGACGGCGTTGATGACTTCCTCGAGCTTGAACGGCTTCTTGATGTACGCCACGCACCCGAGTTCCATCGCCTGCTTGACGGTCTTCTCAGAGCAATAGGCCGAGATGACCAGGATGGCCATTTTGGGCCTCAACTCATGGGCAAGCTTGATGATTTGCATGCCGTCGACCGGCTCCATGCGGATGTCGGTGAGCAGCAGGTCAAAGTGTTCCGTGGAGCGTATCAACTCCACGGCTTTGCGGCTGTCGCGGACGGGGACCACATCGTGACCCTCACCCATGAACAGCATCTTGACCGTCTGAAGGACCGGTAGTTCGTCGTCGACTAGTAAGATTCTGGCCATCGGTCGGAAAACATACCCTATCCCCCCGGAAAAGGGAAGTGCTCCAAGGCGTTTTGGCCGTGCCCTGTTGTATTGCTGCGGGGGAGGGCTTGGGCTATATATCAGCGCATCATCATGGATACTTCACTGCCCACCATTCTGCTGACGGCACCCCTGGAGCTTACCCGCGTTATCGGGCGGGGCGGCATGAGCGTCGTGTATGAAGGTCGCCTTGTGGGCGTGCAAGGATTTGACAAGAAAGTTGCCGTGAAAATGATGCTGGAGAAGACGGCCGGCGACCCGCGTTTCCTCAAGCTGCTGACGGAAGAAGCCAAGCTCGTAGCCGACCTGGTTCACGAGAATATCGTGCAGACGTATCATCTCGGCCAGATGGATGCGGGCATCCCCTACATCGTCATGGAGTACGCCGACGGGATTTCCCTGCACGACTTCATGACCGAGCACGAACGGCGGGGAACGAAGATTCCAGAAGCGCTGGCCGTACACATCGCCAGCCGGATCGCGCGTGGCCTCGCTTATGCCCATGCTTTCAAGAACGAAACCGGCACGCCGCTGGGCATTGTTCACCGGGATGTGTGCCCGAAGAACATCATCATCACCACGATCGGGTTGGCGAAGCTGACGGACTTTGGTATCGCGAAAGCACGCGGCAATGCAGTCATCGGCGACAACTGGCTCACGGGCAAAGTGAAATACATGTCGCCCGAACAGGCCATGCGGCTCTCCGTCGACAGCCGGTCCGACATCTATTCGTTGGGCGCCGTGTTGTTCGAGATGCTCGCCGGGATCCCGGTCCGCCCGGCAGATGCCCGTCCGCTTGATCCCGGATTTGCACTGATCCCCATACCGTGGGAGGACCTCCCGGCGACCACGGGCGCAGGCCTGATCGATGTGCTGCGCCGAATGCTGGACACCAATCCGGACCGACGGTTCCAGGACACGAATGAAATGGCGCGGGCGCTGGAGTACTACATCTACAAAGATGGTTACGGTCCGACGATCCAGACCGTGGAAGCATACCTTCGGACGACGTTTGCCTCGTTATACGAGCGGGAGCACACAGCGGGGTCGGTGGCGGGGTCTCCCACCGTGGCAGAACCGTAGTTCGGGGTCAGACTTTCTTCTTCATCCAGCGGCCGGTTTCAAACCAGAGAGTGGTCAGCACCCCCTGTACGACAAAAGCAACCACCATTGCCCACCAGATGCCCTCCGTGGCCGGCTGCCAGAGCCGCGAGAAGTATACGGCCAGCGGGACCTGCAGACCCCACAGCGTCACCACGGTGATCAACATGGGTCCCATGCTGTCCCCCGCCCCGTTGAGTGCGCGGCCCAAGACAATGCCGAGCGCCGCAAACAGGTAGAATGGCGAAACCACGCGCAGGTAATGGGCACCGATGGCCACCACGTCCGCGTGATCGTTAAAGACGCCGATCAGGGCCGGGGCCAGCGGGAAGATGACCACGGCGGCGAGCACCATGACAGCAGCGTCGAGCGCGGTAGCCACCCATGCGGCGTGTCTCGCCCGATCGGGTTTCCCGGCGCCAAGATTCTGGCCCACCATCGTTGCAGCCGCACCACCGAGCGCGAACGCCGGCATGAGCAGAATCATGTGGAAGCGCATGCCGATGCCATAGGCCGCCACGGCGGTCGTTCCGCAACTCGCAACGATGCGCATCATCACCGCGCTCATCAGGCTGCGCGAAACCATCTGGCCGGATCCGGGCAAGCCGATGCGCAAAATGCGCCATGAGAGGACGGGATTGGGAATACCGTGATGCAACCGCACGTGCAGGTGCGAGCGGCCGGAGAAGAGGATGAACAACGAAACGAGCGCAGCGATGGCCTGCGCAATGACCGTGGCGATGGCCGCGCCCCGCACGCCCATCGCCGGAAACGGACCCAGGCCGAAGATGAACAACGGATCGAGCACGATGTTCAGCAGGTTGCTGATACCCATCACGATCATCGGCGAGAGAGTATCCCCGGAACCTTGGAGGGCCGCGTTGCCGATGAAAAGTATGAATACGGTGAAACTTCCGAGCAGCGATATCTGGAGATAGCCTTTCCCATCGCCAATAACATCCGCGCCGGCGCCCAGGACCGAGAACAGTTTGTCGGCGTAGAACCAGCCGAGCACGCCCGAGATGGTGCCAAGCACCAGGGCGAGCATGAGCGACTGGCCGGCTGCTTCGGAGGCCTCATCCGGGTGGCGTCCGCCTACGGCACGCGCGACCAGGGCGACGGTGCCGGTCGAGAGCCCCATCAACATCGGAAACAAGACCATCAGGATGGTCCCGCTCATGGCGACGGCGGCGACGGCGGATGGTCCGAGACGGCCCACCCAGAAGAGATCGATGAGGCTCTGGATATTCTGAAGGATGGCGCCCACGAGCATCGGCGCAGCCAGACGCACGATAGCTGCGGCCGCGGGCCCCTCGGTAATGTGACTCATTCGCTCAAGCTTCGTGGCCACGAGAAAACAACCCCGATCTTCTGTATCTGAGACGTTCCGTTTCAGTGTGAGACGATAACACAGGGACGGAATATTCACAACCTTCTTGCCGCCAACATATTATGACTATTGCCGGGTGTTGGCATGATTCGCGCGTATAGAGGGCGACATGAAGGAAACCTGGGGGGAGCGTATGCAAACGGAAGCGGCAAGCTATGCGGCAGTATGGATTCTGCGGGTTTTCCTTGGCGTCAATGTCATCTACGTCGCGTGCCTCGCCGTGCTTGTACTCCGCATGGTGTGGTCGGTGTACATCGCGTGATTCGGCGCAAGTTGCCCGGGAGAATTGCTATGAATGCACAAGCCATGGTGTCGGTGGAATGCAAGCAGCACGTGAGACTGTATCGTCAGTACGATATTGTTTCCAATCTTGGCGGAGAGCCATTCGCTCTTTGTGATCATCATGTGAGACTTCACCCGATTCCCATGCGGTGCATGCTCTTGAGAGTTGCACCGACGACGGATCATAACTGTAAAGAATGCCGGGCCGCGGTGATCTCAACCGCATAGACCTCCTGCCTGTTCAGGGCAAGAAGACTGCTGCTCACTCCCTGCGAGAAAGCCGTGGCCCGGCTCCTTTTAAAGTGAGAGAGCCCCGAGGCTCTGCTATACTTCTCCCGCGTTTCCAAAAGGCCCATTTCGCGGAGACCAACATGGCGGAGAAGTATACGTTCAATGAACTGTGCCGGACGACAGGTCGCCCGCCTGCGTATATCCGGAGTCTTCAAATTGCCCTCGATCTCCACATCCCCGACAAGAAATCGGGCTACCCGCCGGCGTATCTCTACTTCATGGAGAAGGTCGTCGCTCTCCGTGTACTGAGCGTCAAGGTGGACGACATCAGCGATCTCTTCCGCAAGGAAAGGAAGATCCTCGAGCTCTTGAATGTCGACTGCCTGAGCGAGTCCGACACGTGGTACCTGGATTCGTGCGGCACGGTCTCAGATCGCCCGGACCGGCGCCTGCTGCTGACCGACCACGACCTCGGCTTTCCGCTCAATGCGCATGCGGTGCAATCGAACCTGGATTTCGGCGGGAAAGCGCCGGAACTCTTCAAGGCCGAGGAAATGGGCGAAGACGTGCGGCACGTGCTCAAAACCTACCTGCGCCAGTTGGAGAAGATTCGCGAGAAGGCCCGGGCCGAAGAGGAAGTCCTGCGCAACGCCCTGGCGTGGGCCGCACAGGCCTTCGGTGAAAACAATGTGACGGGTTGACCGTCAGGAATCCGGACCGAAGATCATCTCCATCTTCAGCGTGATCATCGGCGTGAATTTGAAGTCGCGCTCGCGCGGAAACTGGGCTTCGGGGGTCACTTCGAAGAAGATCCATTTCCTGATCACGCGTTGACGATAGGTCACTGCAGCGCGGTACTTGTCCACCACGGTCGCGGGGTGGGTGGCCCCGGTGACACCGAGGTTGAGCGATGCCGCGCGCACGTCCGACGGACGCCAGAAGAGGAAGAGATTCTCGCTGGGTGTGACGCCATATTCGTCCTCCTTCCAGATCACCCTGCTCGACGCGCGGAACAACACGGTGGTGACCATCGGCCGGTCGAAGTTGAGCGTGGAGGTGCTCTTGAGATTCTCCTTCTCCGTCCAGAGCAGGTCTTCGGTGATACGCGGGACCCACTTGCGCAACACAAACGCGCGAGTTGCCCGTGCGCGGAGGAACGGGTCCAGCCCGGAGTTGAATCGTACGCCCGCGTCATAGTTGAAGCGTATGTGGAGCCGCTCCTTTGCGATGAAACGCAAGCCGAGGGAAACCTGTCGATCTTCCTCGTTGTCATCGGCCGGGGTGGCACCATCATCTGCCGGGGTCAGTTCGTCCAGGATCAGGTGGAGGCGGTTCTGCAACTGGGGCAGTGCGACGCGGGCATTTACGGACGGGCTGAAGTCGACTTCGCGGCTCTCCATGAACGTCCACGGCAAGGAAACGCGCAGGAGCGAACCGTTGTTTTCCTCAGAAACACGCTCGTCGCCAAAGAAACCGTCAAAGGTGTCCACCGTCTCGCCCAGCCCCCAAGACAATGCCCCGTGAACCCTGTCGAGCGTGCGGAGTCCATGGGTGGCCACATGCTCCACCACGGTTTTCGGTTTCTTCTCCCAGGAAGCGCGGTCGTCTTTGACCGGAACTGAATTCGTGGCCGCCGGGAGTTGTGCCGTGAGGGCCAGGCTGATGATGGCGATGAACGTAAAAGAGCGGGCGGCGGTCATCATGAGGCGGCGTTTCCTTGGGTGTAGGCCTTGCGCAGTTCAGGATTCTGCAGGAGGTTAAACACCGTGTGGCGGTAGGTGAAGGCGACGACCACAACGAGGCCGGTGGCGGACAGCACAGCGAAGAGGGTGTCGCGAACGGGCGTTGCCTCGGGCAGGGTGTGCAGCAGGCGGATACCGAACACCACCATGCCGGCCAATGTCCCGGCAAACAGCAAGATGAGGAAGACAACGCGGCGCCTAAAAAGTCGCATATAGGAAAGGCCAAACTGGACAACGCCCCGCGCCTGTTCGGCGGGCATGCCCCTGCCCCAGGCAATGACCGGACCCAGCAGGATGCCGAGCAGGAACCCGCCGGTGATCAGGATGAATTGCAGGTAGCCGACGAATATCCAGAAACGGCGGGAGGCGTCGAAGCCGCGCGCGAGCAGGAAATAGAGGAGGACCGGATACGCGGCAACAAGGACGAGATCGCTGACGGGGCGCTTGTCCTTGGCGTGGGCGAGTTGAAGGCCAAGGGCGGCAAAGATGTAGAAGATGAGGCCTGTGCTGAGAAGCATCGACGCCGTCGGTGTTCCATCCATTCTGCCTGAAAAGACGAAGGCGAGTATATAGGTGACTACACACCACGCGACGAAGACAGCGCGCAGCATGTTGACCATCGGATGCTTCTCCTTGTCGTTTCGTTCTATGGAACTATACCGAAGGCGTGCAGAATCTGATACTGCGGAATCACGGGTTCCGTGTCGTTCCATCCCCAATTGGCGCCCGCGGCAAGAATGCTGCCCGAGGATTTCCGGATGAACCAGCTTCCTCCATCACGCCAGTGAACAGCCAGTTCCGCCGCGCCATCGCCATCATAGTCCATCGGTGTCGGCACGGCGGCAGACCAACCCCAGTTCGCGCCCGCGAGGAGCACCGATCCCGTCAGCCGGCGGATGTACCAGTTGCCCGCTGCGGGGTCATAGACGGCAAGATCAGCGAGCCCATCTCCGTCGTAATCTGCCGGAACGGGCACGGCAGCGGACCAGCCCCAGTTCGATCCGAGAGCGAGGACGCCACGGGAGAGAGAAGCGACGTACCAGTTGCCGTGCGCGGGATCATAGACGCCGAGGTCCGCGTTGCCATCGCCATCGTAATCGGCAGGCACAGGTATGGTGGTGGACCAGCCCCAGTTTTGTGTATGCGACAGGCCCGAGGCGCTGAAGAGGATGCGCCACATGGCGGTGCTGCGCTCATAGGTGGCGAGATCGGCGCGGCCATCCCCGTCGTAATCGGCCGGCACGGGAATGCCATTGATCTTGCCGAAGGTCTGTTGTCGCGCACTCGCGAGCCCACTTTGGAAAATGGTCCACGTGCCCGTGGACGGGCGGAACGAGGCGTAGTCGCTCAACCCATCTCCGTCGTAATCGGCCGGAACCGGCGTCTGGCCGACGCCCCAGTTGGCGACCTGAATGAGGCCCGCGGCGCCGAGAATATACCAGTTGCCCTGTGCCGGCCAAAAGACGGCGAGATCATCCCTGTGCCGGCCCTCGAAATCCGCCGGCGTCGCGGGGTCGCCGAGGAGCAGGTAACGCAAGGCCTTGAATACATCGGTGTTATCCGCATAAGGACCGTACACCGGATCCGTATGTTCCCCATACGTCGCCAGCAGATCTGCGCTGACGCCGTGAGCGTACAGGGGCACGAGCGTGTTGGAGTGATCCGTGGCGTTGAACTTGAGCCCCGGCATCACGCCCGCTCCAAGGTTAGCAACAGGGTCCCAGGGATTGGGTTGTCCTGCGCCGGAAGCCGGGCCCCACACCATGCCGGTTTCATGATCGCACGTGACGACGACGAGCGTGTTGCTCCACGCGTTGTTGGCGTTGATCCAGTTGGTGACGGCTTGTACCGCCTGATTGAAGGCCGTCTGTTCCTCGATGAGGCGTCCGGACCGGTTGGCGGCGGCGGCCCAGTCCACGGCGCCGCCCTCCACCATGAGGAAGAATCCCGCGGAGTTCTGCTCCAGCACGCGCAGGGCCGCGCGCGTCATCATTGCGAGCGATGGCGCATTGGTGGTGAACGGGACCACGTACGGAGCGGCATGTGTGTCGCCGCTGCGCTCCTCCTGCAGCGTGGTCGCGGCCCGCGCGACACCGCACACGCGGGGATACGTCACCGCCCCTGCAGCAAGCGCGGTGAATTGCGCGGGCGCGTCGATGAAAGTCCAGGGCGTGCTGCCGCCCGCGGTTCCGGCCACAAGACTGTTCCACAGCGTCGACCCGCCGACGTAGGTGTAGTCGAAGCCCGACGACTTGAGCGCCCCGTTGTCGTCGTACAACGGATGGCCACAGCCCATGAGCACGTCGAGCAAGCTGTTGGTGATCATCTCGGCGGCGATGGCGGCGTAGTTGTTTCGCGAGGCATTGTGCGCCGCGAAAGCCGCCGGGGTCGCATGGGAAAAAGGCACGCTGGTCACCAGGCCGGCGGACTTGCCGGTCGACTTGGCATGCCGGACGATCGGGATGACCGGCGCACCGAAGTCGGTCCAGTTAATCGCCGTGCGGTACGTCTTGCTTCCCGATGCGATGGCGGTCGCCGCGGCCGCGGAGTCCGTCAGGTTGCTGCGCGCGTAGAGGAAGTTTGACCACATGGCCACCGGATCGTAGGCGCCGAGTTTGCCGCCGCTTCCGGGTGTCGTTCCGATGTGGAGCGGGTAAGTCGAACAAGCGAGCTGGACGGAGAAATCGTCATAGGGTTCAAAGCCGAGTGCGCCGTGTTCGTAGTAGCCCGCGGCGTGGAAGGTGTTGAATCCGCCGCCGTCATCAATCAACAGGATGATGTGTTTCGGGAGCGCAGCCGATTCCTGCGCGCGGGCGGGCAGTGCCGCACCCAGGGCCAAGAACAGGATATACGACATTAGGCGCATGCGTTACGGCTCCCCTGTAATCTCCATCACCACTCGCCGGGATTCAACATGCGGTTTAGTTGGTACTGGCGCAGGCCGGGCTCCGTGTCGCTCCAACCCCAGTTGCGACCGGGCGACAACACGTCGCCGTTCAGCTTACGCACGAACCACTGGGCGGTGGCAGGAAAGTAGATGGCCATGTCGGCCACGGCGTCGCCGTCAAAGTCGCAGGGGATCGCGGGGGTTTCGCCCCAGCCCCAGTTGACGCCGGAGAGCAAGGTCAATCCGGTGAGACGTCGCACATACCAATTTCCGGTCTCGCGATGAAAGACCGCGAAGTCGGCGCGTCCGTCTCCGTCGTAATCGCCGGGCGTCGGTGCGGCGGCGCTCCAGCCCCAGTTACTGCCGAGGGCCAGCGTGCCCGATAACAGCGAGCGAACATACCAGTTGCCGGATGCCGGATGATAGGCGCCGAGGTCACACGCGCCGTCCCCATCATAGTCCTCCGGCACGGGAACCGTCTCCGACCAGCCCCAGTTCTCCACGATGGTTCGTCCCGAGGCGAGCAGGATGTACCAGTTCCCGGCGGCCGGCCAGTACGCGCCGAAGTCGGTGATCTGGTCGCCATCGAAATCCGCGGCGATCGGAAGGGTGTCGGCCCATCCCCAATTCTGCGCGCGGATGGAGTGACTCCGGCTCTGCAGGATGTACCAGGTTCCGTTGGCAGGCCAGAAGACGACAGGATCGCAAATTCCGTCTCCGTCAAAATCACCCGGCGCGGGCAGCGTCTCGTTCCAGCCCCAGTTGAAGGCCCACGTGTCGGCCGACACTGAGCGGGCGATGTACCAATTGCCTTCGGCGCGCCAGACTGCGGCGAGGTCGGGCAGTGCGTCGCCGTCGTAATCTCCAGCGATCACGGCATTTGTGTGCAGCACCCGAACCCAGACGGTGGGCGATGTGGCTGTAGCGCCGAGCGCATCCCGGGCGCGCGCCGTCAACGGGAACAGTCCTGCCGGCACATTGGACCACACCACGGCGTATGGTGCGGAGGTGGCCACACCGATCAGCACCGACTCGGCGTAGAAACGTACGGAGGTGATACCGTCTGGATCGGTGGCAGAAGCGGTGATCGCGACATCGGCAGGTTCGTCGATCGACCACGCGTTGGTGGGCGAAGTGAGCACAACAGCCGGCGCGGGGTTCGGTGGCGTGGCGGCGGCAAACGCGGCCCAGGCGATGTCGAGGAGACTCGTGGTGGTCGTGGCGAATGCCGCCGTCGCCGCGGCGTTTCCTGTCGAGTTTGGATGCGAGTCGCCGGTGGACCCGCCGTACTCGCCACGCAGCCGGTTCGGATGCGTCGCGTGGTTGTCGGCATAGGCCAGCACATCGAAGAGGTCGAACACGGCAACGTTGTTGATGCCGGGGTGTGCGGTGTTGTAGGCGGGGAGCCAGGTGTTTTTGAGCCAGTTGTTGAACGCGCGCGCGCGGTGGCCATTGGCGTCAGTCGTGCATCCATAGCAGAGTGCCGGCGCGGTTACGGGGATGAACAGGATTTCCGGGTGTGCCGCGAAGATATCCTCAAGCGGCCGGTAGATCGTGCCGCCGTTGTTGTACGTGTTGCCGGCGCCGGAGGGATGTCGGTAGACGGCCTTGTGGTTGGCGATCGTCCTTTCGCTGCTGAACGGGTCGCCCGGTTCGGTGCCGTCGGATCCGATGTCGCTGTTGGGGTAGCAGCTCTTGAACAGAATGATGCGGTTGAACCCATTGGCGCAACCGTGGCTCTTGATGCGCCCGAGGTAGTCGTTGAACCAAAGGATCCAGGCCTCCATGTCCGTCAGGTCGCCGGGGGTGCCGCCGAGAGAAGCCGGCCGCCCTGCGTCGGGCGAGAGCACGGTGCCGTAGGTGATGTCGTTGCGCTCGTCAATATAGGTCTTGGCCACGAGCGCGGCATCAAGCCCGTCGTTCAGCCAGTTTTCTCCGACGGAATGATGGATGAAGAGCGCATCGTTCGTTTCCGCGAAAACCGCGGAAGCAGACAGGAACACCAGCGACAGAAGGACGTTTCTCATGGCCCCCTCCCGCCGGTACTATACCCGGAACCGCCCCTTTTGTGATCAGGGTCCGGGCGGTGTACCCTGCGCCATCTGGACCTTGAATGCCGGGCCTTCGGGTGTGGGAATCAGTCGCTGCGTCGGGTAGGCGAATTGAATCTGTGGCCGCTTGGCGAATTCCTCAACGATACGCTTCGAGAGCCTGCTCTTGAACGACGACGCACCGCGGAAATGTGCCGGGAAAAAGAGCGAGAACAGGATGCCGCTGTCGCCGATCGTGCAAAGGACTTTCGGTTCACGCTTCGACTTCGCGACGTGATAATACTTGGAGAAGTTCTCGTCACCCTTGCGGTACAGCTCCAGCGTTTCGCGCGACTCCTCCTGGAGTATCGCCGTCAACACATCTTCCGCCTCTTTCGGCGGCGTCTCAAACGTCACCAGAATGTCCAGCCGCTCCCAGATCATCGGGTGGAGGTAGGAGTAATTGAACACGTGGTGTTTGAAGATGAAGTTGTTGGGGATAATCACCACGCGTCCGGTGTGGTCGCCTGTCTGCAGCCAGTTGCCCGTCTCCAGGATCGTGGTGCGCAGAATCTGGATATCCAGGATATCGCCCATGATGCCGTTGATCTCCACGCGATCGCCGATCTTCATCTTGGAGGACATGACGATGACGAACCAACCCACGAAAGAGGAGCACAGGTCCTGAAGGGCGATGACGACCGCGGCGGTGGCGAGACCGAGGATCGTGGCAATCGCGCGAAGATCCTCAAAAAAGAAGAACGTGAGAACGATCAACACCAGCAAAGCACAGAGATATCGCGTGAGGCGGCGCGCTACGAAGGCCTGCTCTTTCCGGGAGCGATGAATGAGGATCTGCTCGATGACCAGATCCAGGACCATGATGCTGGCAATGATGCTGAGGAGAATCATCATCTGGCGCGTGTAGCGCTGCCGCAGAGCGTTGTATTCGCTGTAGAGGAAACTGACTTCCTGGTTCACAAGATCGGAACCCTTGTCGGCCAGGGCAATCGTCTCGTCGAGCGAGGCGACCTGCGCCTCAAGGAACTTGATGCGGGGTTCGAGCATGCGCGCCTCGAACTTCGACGAACTCAGCATCCGCATGAGCCGCTTCTGGTTGGCCGAGCGCTGTTCCGGATCGGAAATCGTGGCCGAAGTTTTCTTCTCAATGGCATAACGCTGCCGCAGATTTTCGTATTCGTTGTTCACCTGTCCGATGCGTTCGCGGGCCAGCGCAAGCCATGCCGCGGTTTCCTCGCGCTGGGCGCGCAGATTGGCGGCCTGTGTCTGGTAGGCGTTGGACAAATCCGCGGAAGCAGCGATCATGCTGCGCTTGGACAAAAGTATGCGGATGCTCAACTTGGGGTTCCACTCCTGGGCATCGAGATACTTCTTGATGCGGACGGCATCGGTGCGGACGCGGATGCCCATGTCACACTTATCGCGGTCAAACGTGCCGGCGAGGATGCGTGCGTCGAGGTTCTTGCCCTGTTGTTCGAGCTCGGCCTGGCGATCGATCTCCTCGTCCGTGACAGCCGTCTTGCCCTTGAGTTGGTCGGAAATGATGGTGCGCTGGAGGTTGAGTTGTTGAATCTCGCGCGTCAGCACATTCCGCTTATTCTCCAGTTCGGTTGTGCTGGTGTCGATGGAGCTGAGCGTTTCGACCAGAATCTCCTGCTCGGTCTTGGGATTGCGGGAGGCGGTGGCTGCGGCCTCCTTCTTCTCAAGTTCCGCCAGACGCTGGATGTTGGCGATTTCCGTCTCGAGAACTTCGACGCGTTTACCCCAGATTTCCTTGTCACGCGGTTCGGTGACCTCATTCAGCGTTTGCTTCGCCGCCTCGAGATCGGCCCGGGCTGCTTCCAGACGCGAATCTTCCGCATGACACACGAGGACTGCAGACCCCACCACGAGAATCAGTGCCACCCACAGACGAAAGCTCTTATGCATGAACCCCTCCCGCTCGAATCGATGCCTGATTGGAATTGCCCGCCCCGCAATCTGCCACGCTGCGGCCGCTGTTTCCAGCGTAATCCGAGGCACTGTAGGGCCTAAGGGGTTGACACAAAAAAGGGGTCCGGTGATGATGCGACGGCCGTGCGGGGCCGCAGGGTTCGGATGGTTGCCCGACTAGGACTTGAACCTAGACAAACAGATCCAGAGTCTGTTGTGCTACCATTACACCATCGGGCAACAGTTTTCGGACGCGTATTTTAGGCAGTCGCGGCCGTAAGTCAATGACCGAGCTGGGAGCGTTCCGGCCAAGAGAATGGTTATGAAAGTCCTTTTTGTTCGACATGCCATCGCCGCCGACAAAGCCGGCTCGTACGGATCCGACATGGCCCGCCCTCTGACCGATGAAGGGCGCGCCCGGGCGCGGGCGGCCTTTCGGCGCCTCGCCGAATTTGCCGACCGGCCCGAGCTGATCATCTCCTCGCAGGCGGTCCGCGCGCGTGAGACAGCCGAAATCCTGAGCCTTGCCTTTAACAATGTGCCGATCCGAGAATCCGAATTTCTCAACCCGGGCAGCGATCACCGCCGCTTCGTCGAACTCCTTGCGCCATTGCACGGCAGGCATGAAGCCATTGCCGTGGTGGGGCATGAACCCGATTTTTCCAGCATCCTCGCCCGCGTCATCGGCGATGGTGTTGCACGTATCGAGATGAAGAAGGCCGCCAGCGCGGAGGTCGAGGTGAACCGCATCGGCAAGGGCGAGCTCCATTTCCTTGTCCCCCCGCATATGCTGGTGGGGCACGCGCAGTGAGACGGAAGGCACCATGGCCAAAGACAACGTAGACTTGATTTGCAGCATCGGCGAACTGGCCGTGTTGTTTGAAAAGACCTCGAGCCTCGATGGGTTTCTGGGCAAGGTGGTCAACACGATCGCGTACCACATGAAGGCCGCTGTGTGCTCGGTCTACCTCTTCGATGACGACAGCCAACAACTCGTGCTCGCTGCCACGCAGGGCTTGAATCCCGAGTTCGTCCGGCATGTGCGCATGAACCCCGGCGAGGGTCTCGTCGGTCAGGCCTTTGCCAATTCCAAATCGGTCCGCGAAGCGGATGGCCGTCAAAGTCCATACTTCAAACTTGTGCCCGGTTTGAACGAGGAGTCCTACCGCGCGTTCCTTGCCGTGCCGCTCCTCCGCGGCCTTTCGCGGATCGGCGTGCTGGTGGTGCAGGACCCCGTGGCGGACTATTTCAGCGAGAACGACGAGAAAGCCCTGCGCGCGATAGCCTCCCAGCTCGCGGTCACGATCGAAAACGCCCGACTGCTGATCGGCCTGCGCGAGAAGGAACCGAAGGCTCCGACGCCCCGGCCGCGCGAGGAGATGGCGAAGTTCATCAAGGGCACGAGCGCCTCCGGCGGCTGCGCGCTGGGAACCGCCGTGGAACTCGGCCGGTTTGACCCGGCGGAATATGTCGGGGCTGCCGGACGGCATCTGACGTTGGAGGACTTCACCAAGGCCGTCGCGATGACCGAGCAGCAGATCGAGGCTCTCCAACACGAGATGGAGGAGCGCCTCTCGGATGTAGCATCCCTGATCTTCAGCGCGCACCTGCTGATCTTGAAGGATGAGTCCTTTTCCGGGGCCATGTCGGATCGCATCCGCGGAGGCGAGGAGCCCTTTTCCGCAGTTCACGAAGTCGTGGAGGGTTACGCGGCCCTTTTCTCGCGAAGCCAGAATGCGGCCCTGCGCGAGAAGACGCAGGATGTCCGCGATCTTGGCAGGCGCCTGCTGCATAACCTTGTGGGCGGCGAAATGGATCGCGCCGATTACAACGGTTGCGTGGTGGTCTGCGCCGACCTGATGCCGTCCGACATGCTGAAGGTGGTCGGCCAGCGCGCCGCGGGCCTGCTGTTGGCCGGCGGCGGGGTCACGTCCCACGTATCGATCATCGCCCGTTCATTGCGCGTGCCGATGGTGATCGTGTCCGATCGTCGCGTGCTGGATCTGCCGTCGGGCACGCGGCTGCTGCTTGATGGCGACCAGGGCACGGTGTTCATCAATCCTGAAGAAACCGTACTGAAGAATTACGGGGAACTCGATCGGGCACGGGTACAGGCCGAAGCCGCCGAGAAGAACGTGCGTCCGGAAACCTTCACGCGCGATGGCCGCCGCGTGCACCTGCTGGCGAACATCAACCTCTTGAGCGATTTGCCCGTGGCGCTGCGCCTGAAGGCGGAAGGCATCGGCCTCTACCGGAGCGAGTTTCCCTTCATCGTTCGCAACGATTTTCCCTCGGAGGAGGAGCAATACGTCATCTACCGCCGTATCGTGCGCGAGATGGGTGGGCGGGAGGTTGTCTTCCGAACCCTGGATATTGGCGGCGACAAGATCCTGTCGTATTTCCCGACGGTCAACGAATCGAACCCGTTCCTTGGCCTGCGCGCAATCCGCTTCTCGCTCCGGCACCGCGAGATATTTGAGCGACAACTGCGAGCGTTGCTGCGCGCCGGCGAGGGGGTCCCGCTGCGCATCATGTTTCCACTTGTTTCTTCCGTGGATGATTTCGTCGAGGCGCGGGATATTCTCCACGACTGCGCCCACGCTCTGGCGGAAGCGGGTATACCGCATCAGCCCCATCCGGAAGTCGGCGTGATGGTGGAACTGCCTTCCGCGGTGGAGATCGCCGACGACCTTGCCGACGAGGCGGACTTCCTGTGCATCGGCAGCAACGATCTGGTGCAATACATCCTGGCCGTCGATCGCACGAATGAACACATCGCCGATCTTTATGTGCCGTATCATCCGGCGGTGCTCCGCGCGCTGAAGCGGATCGTGGATGCCGCCACCAAGCAGCAGACGGACCTTTCCATCTGCGGCGACATGGCGACGGATCCGCGGCTTATTCCGTTTCTGTTGGGCATCGGTCTGACGAAGTTCAGCATGGATTCGCGACGGCTGCCGCAGATACAGGAAGTCATCAGCGGCACAGATTTCAAAGCGGCCCAGGCCAAGGCGGAGAGCATGCTGCTCATGCGACGCGTGAGCGAGGTCGCGACTTTTCTTGGGTATCCGGTCATAGACAGGGAGAAGATATGAGGCGTGCAGTGGTTGTCCTGTTAGCCGTGCTGTTGGCCGGAGCGATGCTCCCCGCAGCGCGGGCGGTGTCGAAGAAGAAACTGGGCGTGTGGGAGCGGGAGCTGTCGCTGGGTCTCAACATCGCGCGCGGCAATACCGAGCAGGACGAGGGCGAAGTCGGTCTGCGTATCAAGCGGCAGGATGAGATTTCGAAATTCGACGTGAGTGCCGAAGCCGCTTACGGGGAAACGGACAGTGACACCACCAAGGAGCGAGCCAAGGCCGCGGTGCAGTACGACCAGCAATTCGGTCCGCGACCCTATGGCTCCATGCGCGTGTCGATGGAATACGACGCTGTGGCCGATCTCGACTACCGCCTCATCGTGGGTCCCGCTCTCGGTTACTACCTGGTGAAAAAAGAAGAGACGCAGCTCAGTGCCGAACTCGGTCCGTCCTATGTCCGCGAGAGCGTTGAGGGGGAGCTTGACGACTTTTACGTCCTGCGCCTCGCGGAACGATTCGAGCAAAAATGGGGCAAGGATGCCAAGCTGTGGCAGACGTTGGAATATCTGCCCGACCTGCAGGCCAACGGCAAATATCTCCTCAACGCCGAGCTTGGGCTGGAGGCGAAGGTAACCGGCGGTATCAGCCTCAGGGCCGTTGTTGCGACCAAGCACGATTCGCGGCCTGCCGACGACAAGAAGAGAGACGATACCGTGTTGAAGACAGCAATTGTCTACAAATTCTAGGGCACGACAGTTGCTGTGGATGGCAGGAAACGATACGCATGACAACCGGCCCCAGAGTCCTGCTCGTGGATCCGCCATTTGAGCGGTTGCAGGGTCGCTTTCGCGCGCACCTCCCTCTCGGCCTCGCAGCCTTGGCCGGCGCGCTCAAGGAGGCGGGGATCCCGGCCGCAATCTACAATGCGGAAGCGCCGCGTCGGCGGGGCGAAGCACGAAACTTGCGCCAGTCGGAACTGTGTGCGGGTCACGACGATTACATCAAGGCGCTGGCCACTGCAGACCACCCCGTTTGGAAGGAAGCCGAAGACGTCTTCTGCACAACAAATCCCTCCGTCGTCGGTTTCACCGTAATGACGGAGAAGTTCGAGTCGGCCCGCATACTGAGCCGCCTGGTGAAGAAACGTCTCCCGCGCGCCTTCGTGGTTTGGGGCGGACCCCACCCCACGATACGTCCGGCGGAATGCGTTGCCGTGCCGGAAGTGGATTTTGCCGTGAAGGGAGAGGGCGAGCGGACGATCGTTGAACTGGCGCAAAGACTTTTCGACGGCGGGTCGTGTGCGGGAATCCCCGGCGTGTTCGCCCGTAACGGCGGCGGGGTGACCGGGGTTGAGCGCCCGCTGGAGCCTGAACTCGACCGGCTGCCTTCACCCGATTGGGAAGCCGGTCTGTCGCCGCTCGATTGGCCCGCGCGCGGCCATGGTCGACAACAGATCATGGCCAGCCGCGGCTGTCCGTTTCGTTGCGAGTACTGCGCGGCCGCAGCGATGTGGGGACGGAAGGTCCGATTCCACTCCACGGCGCGCATCCTGAAGGAAATTGAAACGCTGGTTCGCCTCACCGGTTCACGACGCATCGCGTTCCTCGATGACTCGTTCACGCTGAACCCAAAACGAACCGAGGAACTCTGCCACGCGCTGATGGCTTCGGGTCTCGGCATCCGCTGGACGTGCATCACGCGCTGCGATCTCGTGGATGAACCTCTGCTGCGCCTGTTGAAAAGGGCGGGTTGCCAAGGACTTGTTTTTGGCGTGGAATCCGCGAGCCCGGCGATCCTGGAAAGCGTGGACAAAGGGCAGAAGATCGAGGATGTCGATCGCGCCATGGCGGCCTGCCGCAAGGTGGGGCTGACCTACCACGCGTACTACATGATCGGGTTTCCCGATGAGACCGAGTCGGATCTGACGATGACGGTGGAACACATGAAACGTTGCGGCGCCGGTTATGTTTCGCTCAATGTGTTCAGCCCCTACCCCGGGTCGGCGCTGTACGATCGCGTGGTGAAGATGGGTCTCATTCCCGATCCGCCGGAGTGGGGCCGTTACGGGCGGCACACGATGGATCACCCGCTGACGCGGCACATCACCCCGGAGCGATTCCGCGCGCTCGCCGAGAACGCTTTTCGTGAGGCGGACCGCGTGAACCATGCTCTGCCGAAGCGGATTCGCGCGCTCGCCGCGCGGTTGCTCGGACGTTAGCGCGGCGTGTCCCAGGAAATGCGGATTCCGGCTTCCTCGAATTCCTTCACCGCGATCTTGATGCGGTCCTGCGCGATGGCCGCGTCCACCTGTCCGTCCAGCTTCGAAGCGATGGTGTCGTAACCGGCCCAGAACGGGAAGACGTTGACGTAGTTGAATTGCACGGCCTTGACGAGGTCGACGGACGCGCGAAAATCCTCTTCCGTCTCCTGCGGGAAGCCGACGATCATGTGCGTATCAAGCCGCTTCAGCCCGGCTTTGCGGAAACCGATGAGCGTGTCGCGGACCTTCTCCGCGTCGGGGAAGCGGTTCATGAGTTTCAGGATTTTCGGGCTGCCGGACTGGATCGGGCATAGGATATGGTTAACTTTGCCGCTGGCGATGTGGCGTCCGATTTCATCCCGATACTTCACAGCCCAGTTGGGGTGCAGCTCACGAATTTGCCAGCCCACGTTGTAGCCCGCGTCGACTTCGGACATCTTCTTCAGCAGCTCTGCGAACGTGCTGTGCAGGTCCAGTCCGTAGGCTCCAACGTCGTCGGCCAGGATCACAAAATCGCGCCGTCCCTGCTCCAGCAGGCCACGATATTCGGCAAGGCACTCGTCCATCGTCTTGCTCTTCAGTTTGCCGGTGGCCTTGCGGATCGAGCAGTAGGCGCAGTTGCTGACACAACCGTAGCTGATCCGCAGGTGTGCCGCGCGAAGATCGGTTGGCGTGTTCTCGCTCAGCCTCGCGGCAATGGCCTGCCGTAACGCGTTCCACGTGCTGCGATTCGGGCGGAACGATGCCAGCTTCTGCAGGAACGTCCGCTGGCCCGTGCGACCCGTGCCGAAAGCACCGAACACCTTGTGCGCGTCGGGCACATCGCGGTACTTCACTTTGAAATCGGGAAACAACTTGTCGATCTCGACCAGGTCCTTCGTGATGAGGTACCGCCCGTTGAAAAGCTTGGGAAACGTCTTCTCCGCGATCGCGGGCAGACAGCCGAGCACGATGATCTCGCCCCTGTGCTGCTGCAGATCGCTGATGATCTTGTAGCACTCCTGCTCGCGGCTCTCGATGAAACTGCAGGTGACCACGATGAGGTAGTCCGCATCCGCCGGACTCGTCAGCACGCGGCAGCCGTTCAGCCTGAAGTAGTCCGCCAGCCGCCCCGAATCCAGCGCACGCCGCCGGCAACCATTGGTGGTGATGAAAACGCCCGGATGTTCTGTCTGCGCCATAAGCCCCCCCCTGCCGATGATTTAGCGGACTATATCCACATTCGTCCGGCCCGCAAAGGGTTTCATGAGATGCAAAAAGGCACCCCTTCCTTGACATCGCTCCGGCGCTCTCCTAGTCTCGACCCGGTTCTTTTGAAACAAGTTTGTGACGGGACCCACGGAAGTCCGTGAGAATCGGACGCGGTCGCGCCGCTGTAACGGGTTACGAAACCCCCGTAGCCACCATCCGTAAGGATGGGAAGGCGGGGAAGTAGGTTTGATACCCGAAGCCAGAAGACGAGTCCCGACACATGCTCAACAACTCTTTCGCGAAGGAAGAGGATGGGCAGGCATCTTCACGAAGCCTTCACATTTCTCCCGACGGGAAAGGTGAAGGCTTTTTTGTTCCTTCTCCTCCCCGGCCTCCGCGGAAGATCGCTTGCTCCCGCGTAAGGAGCCGGAGAGAGAAATGCAGAACAAGTTCAACATGGCCGTCTTCGGCGCGCTGCTCCTTGCAGCTTCCGCCGCCCACGGCTTCGAGGCGTCGTTCGATGATCCACCGCAGACCGTCGGCTCGTATTGGAACGGCTCGGACCTCTCCGGCGGATTTACCAGCCAGTGGATATTCTTCGAGAATGAATACGACACCAACTGGTCCAGTTGGAGCGGCTTCGCCCGCTCGCGCGTCGACGACACAAACACGGCGGGCTGGTTCAACCAATACGCCTGCTTCGGCGGCACAGACGTGAGCACAACCGGTTCCTATGCAATTGTTTACGACAGCGCATGGTCGGAGGAAGATGTCGTCACGCTTCCCCTGCCCGCTCTCGTTTCCGGCTTCTTCGTGAACAACACAACCTACGCGGCAATCTCGATGCGCGATGGCGATTTTGTATCGAAGAAATTTGGCGGCGTCACGGGCAATGATCCCGATTGGTTTCTGCTCACGATCATCGGCAAGGATTCCGCGGGCCACGTCGTCGGCACGGTCGAGCATTACCTTGCCGACTTCCGCTCGCCCACGAATTCCGAGGACTACATCCAATCCGACTGGCGATGGGTCGACCTCTCCCCGCTTGGCCCGAACGTCAAGACGCTCCACTTCGTTTTGTCGTCCAGCGACAACGGCGACTGGGGCATGAACACGCCGTCCTATTTCGCCATGGATAATCTCGGCGTCGCCTATGCGCCAGCCGACGATTACACGAATTCCACCGCGCTCGGGTTTGAAACGAATCTGTTCGTCGCTTGGGCAACCGGCTGGATGGACTACAACATGGGCGGCGACATCTCCAACAACTTCGCGACGCCCGCCCACGCCCTCGGCCCGGCGACGGAGAATGTGACGAATGTGGTAACGCTCGGCAATGGAGGCTCCATCACGCTGACGTTCGGTGTGCCGATCGCCAATGGTCCCGGCTTCGACTTCGCGGTGTTCGAAAACGCCCTCACGGAAAACTTCCTCGAACTCGCGTGGGTCGAGGTCTCCAGCGATGGGACCAACTTCGTGCGCTTCCCCAATCATTCGCTCACGACAAGTCACGTGTCCCCCTTCGGCTCGCTCTACGCCACGAATATTGCCAACCTCGCGGGCAAGTATGTTGTCGGCCAGGGCACGCCGTTCGATCTGACCGATCTGCCGGCGGGCACCGGTGTTGATGCCATGAACGTGCGATATGTCCGCATCGTGGATATCGTCGGGGACGGTTCATGCACGGACTCCTTCGGAAACATCATCTATGATCCAGAGCCGACCATCGGCTCCGGTGGGTTTGATCTCGACGCGGTGGGGGTGATCAATTTCGCGGGCGATTGTCAGCCCACATCGATCGGTCCTGCCGGGGTCACGCTCAGATTCGATGCGCTGAGCAATCGCGTCTACCGGCTGCAATATTCGACTTCGCTTCTGGGTACGGACTGGTATGACGTCGGCGGAATCGTGACCGGCAATAATCAGAGCGTGTCCATGACCGACAGCAACACAACGGGTGGAGCCCGATATTACCGGGTGATCAGGGAGATGGGGCCGTGAAGCGACGCAAAACACGGAATTTTCCAACCCTTGGAAAATCGACACAAGGATTTTCCAACCCTTGGAAAAAATGCGCCGGCTTCACGCTGGTCGAGCTGTTGTCGGTGATCGCCGTGATCGGCGTCCTTGCGGCGCTGCTCGTGCCGGCGCTCAGTCGCGGCACGGAACAGGCGCGGGCGGCAAAATGCGCGAGCAATATCCGGCAGCTCTTCGTGGCCAACACGCTCTACGCGGCGGAGCACGGGAATTACGTTGCGGCCGCGCCGGATATCCTGGGCGCGAACCTGACCCGCTGGCATGGCGCGCGATCATCGATCCGCCAGCCGTTCAACGGCTCTCGCGGGGCGCTCTACGAATACCTTTCGAAGTGCGACGGCATTCGGAGTTGCCCATCGCTTTCCGGGTTCCGCAGCAGCGCAGCAGATAACGCTTTTGAATCGTCCTGCGGCGGCTACGGTTACAACGACCGTGGCGTGGGTTCGCAAGTGTACTGGCACGGCCGCACCGAACGCGGCGCGGAGAACGGCATGCCGCCGAGTGCGATCCGCGATCCCGCGCAGACGGTCATGTTCTGCGATGCGGCGTTCCCGCAGCCGTACGACGATCCGCGCTATCTCATCGAGTATTCCTTTGCCGAGGCGATCCACTTTGTCGACGGCCAGCCGCCGAAGGAAGAGGGCGAGGCACAACCATCGATCCACTTCCGCCACAACGCCCGGGCGAACGTGGTGTGGTGCGACGGACATGTGAGTTCGGAAACCCTTGCCGTGACCAACAACAACGCGTTCGCAGAGTGGAATATCGGCTGGTTTGGCTCCGCAGACAACTCGCTGTTCGATCCTTTCTAGAGCGACTTTCGACTTCGCCTTCGGACTTTGGACCTGCTTTAATCACGCCATGCGTGTCACCATTGATATTCAGGCCGCGATCACGCAACGGGCCGGTGTGGGCCGCTACACCAAGGCGTTGGTGGAGCATCTTGGCGCGGCAGCGGGCTCCGACGAGCTGGCGCTCTTCTACTTTGATTTCCAGCGGCGCGGCATGCCCTTCCCCGTACCCGGCGCGAGTACCAAAGCTATTCGCTGGTGTCCCGGCCGCGTAGTGCAGAAGGCGTGGAAGACCTTTCAGTGGCCGCCGTTCGACTGGTTCGCGGGCGCGGCCGATGTCTACCACTTCCCCAATTTCATCCGGCCCCCGCTCTCGCGCGGCCGGTCGGTGGTCACCGTCCACGACGTGTCGTTTCTCCGCCATCCCGACACGACGGAGCCGCGCAATCTTCGCTACCTCGCCGCGCAGATCCGCAATACGGTGGATCGCGCGGATGCGATCATCACCGACTCCGCCTTCGCCGCGCGCGAGATCGAGGAGCTGTTCAAAACGCCCGCCGGAAAGGTGACGCCGATCCTGCTCGGTCTCGAGCCGTCGATCACGCGCCCGTCCGCGGATGTGATCGCGGCGACGCGGCGCGCGCTTGGGCTGGAGCGTCCATATCTTTTGATGGTGAGCACGATCGAGCCGCGCAAGAACATCGCGTTCCTCGTCGAAGTGTTCGAGCAGATGGAGAAGTTCGACGGCGACCTGGTGATCGCCGGCGCGCGCGGTTGGAAATTCGAGCCGATCTTCGAACGGATCGCGGCGTCAAAACGCGCGGCGCGCATCCGGCATGTCGACTACGTGGCCGACGCGCAGTTGCCCGCGCTGTATGCGGGCGCAGATCTGTTCCTGTTCCCGTCGCGTTACGAAGGGTTTGGTTTTCCGCCGCTTGAGGCGATGGCGTGCGGGACGCCGGTGGTTTCGTCGCGTGGCGGCTCGCTGCCCGAGGTGCTGGGCGATGCGGCAGAATACGTGGAGGCGTTTGACGCGCGCGCGTGGGCAGACCGGGCGATGAAGCTCCTGGGCGATGGCACGCTGCGCGCGGCGCGGGTAAGGCAGGGCCTGGAACGGGCACGGGCATTTTCGTGGGACGAGGCCGCACGGCAGACATGGGCGGTGTATCGCAGGGTCGCGGGTTGAGGTAAACGGATGCGTATCGGCATAGACGCGAGATGGATTTTTCCGCAGGTGTCAGGCATCGGCACGTACACCCGCGAGCTGATTCGCGAACTGGCGGCGCTCGACCGACAGAACGAATACGTCCTGTTCTTCCAGGATGCGCGAATCGCGGACGACGTGACCGGGGCGGCGCGATTGAGCGATGCGCCGAACTTCTCGACGCGGCTTCTCGATTACGGCGTGTTTTCGCCCGCGGGCCAGGCCCGGTTCCCGGCCGAACTCCGCGGCCTCAACCTCGACGTTTTTCATTCACCGAACTACATGCTGCCGCTATTCGCGTTTCCGAAGGGCCGGCCCGGCGACCTGCGGTGCGTGGTGACGATCCACGATGTGATTCCCCTGCTCTTCCCCGATCACGCGCCGCGTTCGCGCAAGACGCGGATGTTTCCGGTGTACCGCTGGTTGATGCAGCAGGTTGGCGCGCGCGCCGATGTGATTGTGACGGTGAGCGAATCGTCGCGGCGCGACGTGCTCGAACAGCTTCACATTGGGCCGGAGCGCGCCGGCGCCGTGATGGTTGTGCCGAATGGCGTCGCTCCGGAATACGTGCCCGCGGCGAAGGAGCCGCGTGCGGCGAAGACGATACTCTACGTCGGCCGCTTTGATCCTTATAAGAATGCGTGCGGTTTGATGGACGTTTTCGCGGCCGTGCGGAAGAAGACGAAGACGGAGGTGCGGCTGCGCATGGTGGGCCCGCCGGACCCCCGCTATCCCGAGGCGCGGCAGCGCGCGGAATCGCTGGGGTTGAATCCATTCATCGACTGGGTGGGCTATGTCGACGGCGCCGCACTGATTCGCGAGTATCAACAGGCGGACGTGTTCGTGCTGCTGTCGAAGTACGAGGGTTTCGGATTGCCGGTGCTCGAGGCGATGGCGTGCGGGACGCCGGTGGTGTGCAGCAATCGCAGTTCGCTGCCGGAAGTCGCGGCCGACGCGGCGGCGGTGGTGGATCCCGATCGGGTTGAGGATGCGGCTGCTGCCATCGTGCGCGTGCTGGATGAGCCGGCCCATGCCGCGGATCTTTCGCGGCGCGGCTTGCAGCGCGCGGCGGCGTTCACGTGGAAGCGTACGGCTGAACAAACCATCAAGGCCTACGACCTCGCCCGGCGCGTGTGACCGCTTTCCGGTTGCCAACGGGCCGCCGGTTTGAGAGGTAAGAGCCTGTCCAACACCATGTTTTGACCATGACGGCATCCGATCAAACCAGTACGCAGGCGGCCCCGGCGACATTTCCCGCCGAGTGGGCACAACTCAGGACCGTGCTGGCGCACGACTGGCTGACGGGGATGCGCGGCGGCGAGCGGGTGCTGGAGCTGCTCGGTGAGGGCTTCCCCACGGCGCCGATCTACACGCTGATTCACAACGCATCGCGCCTTTCCGAAAAGATCAACGCGCACGAGATTCACGCGTCGTGGCTGCAGCACGTGCCCGGCGTGACGAAGTACTACCGCTACTTCCTTCCGTTCTTCCCCGGGGCGGTCGAGGGGCTGCGGCCGCCTCCGGCGGATCTCCTCATCAGCACGAGCCATTGCGTTGCCAAGGGCCTCCGGACGCCGTCCGGGGGCAAGCACCTCTGCTACTGCTTCACGCCGATGCGTTATGCGTGGTTGTTCTACGACGAGTACTTCGGCGGCAATCCGCTCAAGAAGGCGATGCTGAGCCCGGTACTCGCGCGGCTGCGCGACTGGGATCGCAAGGCCTCGGAGCGGGTCGACCACTTCGTCACGCTCAGCCGCCACGTGCAGCGGCGGATATTGGAATTCTACGGGCGCGAGTCGGAGGTGGTGTATCCGCCGGTGAACACCGGATTTTTCACGCCGGGTGGGGAGCCGGGCGGGTTTGACCTCGTGGTGTCGGCGCTTGTGCCGTACAAGAAACTGGACCTGGTTATTCGCGCCTACAACCGGCTTGGCTTTCCGCTCAAGGTGGTGGGCGTGGGGACGGAATACGAAAAGCTGCGTCACAGCGCGGGCCCGAACATCACGTTCGAAGGCTGGGTGCCGGACGAAAAAACGCGCGAGCTTTACCGCGCATGCCGCTGCCTGGTCTTTCCTGGCGAAGAAGATTTCGGGATTGTCCCGGTTGAGGCACAGGCCTGCGGCCGTCCGGTTGTGGCCTTTGCCCGGGGCGGCGTGCTGGAATCCGTGGACGAGAAGACATCGGGCGTCTTCTTCCGGGAGCAGACAGAAGAGGCTCTTCTAGGCGGCGTCGAAGAGTGCGCAGGCCGGAAATGGGATCCTGCGGCGATCCGTCGTCATGCGGAAACGTTTGGATTCCAACGGTTTATAGATGGGATGTCGCTGCAAGTGCGCAAATGCCTTGGTCGCTAGACCCGGCGTTGTTGAGGCGGGAGCCCTTTGCGACGGGCGAAAACGTTGACAACCGCGGAATAGTCACGTATTTTCTGCACCCTTGTTGACCTTGGAGCACCTCCCGTTGGAGCGGTGAGCGTGGTCAGGTTTGAGAAGAGGGGTTTGTCATGGAAGCGTATGCGGTCATTGAAACAGGCGGGAAGCAGTACCGGGTCCAGAAGGACTCCGTGCTGGACATCGAGCTTTTGGATGCGAAAGAGGGCGACAAGGTCAAGATCGACAAGGTTTTGGCGGTGTCGGATGGCAGCAAGTTGAACGTTGGCACGCCGGTGGTCGCCGGAGCGGTGGTCACGCTGGAAGTCGTGAAGCTGCATCGCGGCGCGAAGGTGATCTCCTTCAAGAAGAAACGCCGCAAAGGTTTTCACAAGAAGATCGGCCATCGCCAGGAATTGATGAAAGTCCGCGTCGAGAGCGTGGGCGCGTAAGTGAGCGGGAGGACGTACCATGGCACATAAAAAAGGACAGGGCAGTAGCAGGAACGGCCGGGACAGCAACGGTCAACGTCGGGGCATGAAGTGCTACGCCGGCGAAACAGTGACCGCGGGCAGCATCATTGTCCGCCAGCTCGGTTCGCGTTACGTCCCAGGCGAAAACGTTCGCGTGGCTCGCGATTGGTCCTTGTTTGCGATGAAGGCGGGCGTGGTGGAATTCGATCGCGGTGGCAAGCGGGTCCATGTCCGCGCTGCGGCGACCAAGACGGCCTGATCCTGTTCCATAGAATCCCAGCACAAGGCGAGTCCCCGGACTCGCCTTTGTTGTGTCTAACGCAAAGGCGCAAAGACAAACGAAAAGGGTCGCGGCGATGACTGAGAATGAGTTGAGCCACGTCATTCTTGGCGCGGCGATTGAAGTTCATCGGACCCTGGGCGGGCCGGGGCTACTGGAGCAGGTTTATGAAGAGTGTCTCTGCAGAGAGCTTGAGGCGCGCGGCCTGAAGGTTCAGCGACAGGTCGGTGTCCCGATTCTGTACAAGGGCCACAAGGTGGCGAAACCGTTGGTGCTGGACATGCTGGTTGAAGGAAAGGTGATCATAGAGGTGAAAGCTGTTGAGAAGCATAATCCTCTGTTCTGCTCACAGTTGCTGACCTACTTGCGGCTGACCGGTCTCAAGCTCGGGATTTTGGTGAATTTTGGTGAACAAGTGGTCAAGAATGGTATTCATCGGGTAGTGAATGGTCTTTAACCTTGTCGTATGCTCTTTGCGTCTTTGCGTTAGCGTTAAAGGTCTCGCGTTATGAAGGGTGTCACATTTGTTGATCGCGTGCGTGCGCAAGTCTTTGCCGGCAACGGCGGGGACGGCTGTGCGTCGTTTCGCCGCGAAAAGTACATCCCCCTTGGCGGCCCCGACGGTGGTGATGGCGGTGATGGCGGCAGCATCTACATGCGGGGCAGCCACGACGCGGGGTCGCTGCTCGACCTTTACTACCAGCCGCTCCGTCGCGCCGAACACGGCGGAAATGGTCGCAGCAAGCAGTGCACCGGGCGGAACGGGGAAGATGTCTACATCGATGTCCCCTGCGGCACGGTGGTGCGCGATTTTGAAACGGGCGAGTTGATCGGCGAGGTGCTGGAGAAGCACGACGTGCTGCTGGTCGCGCGCGGCGGCCGCGGCGGGATGGGGAACATGAAGTTCACATCGTCGACGAACCGCGCTCCGCGGGAGTTCACCCACGGGACGCCGGGGGAAATCAAGAAGCTCCTGGTCGAACTCAAAACGGTTGCAGACATCGGGTTGGTCGGGTATCCGAACGCCGGGAAATCGACGCTGCTGGCGGCGGTCAGTCGCGCGCGGCCGAAGATCGCGGCGTATCCGTTCACAACGCTTCATCCGTCCATTGGTACGATCGATTTCGGCGACTTCTCCACGCTGCGGATGGCGGACATTCCGGGCCTGATTGACGGCGCACACAAGGGTGTCGGGCTCGGTCACGACTTCCTTCGACACATCGAACGGACGAAGTTCCTTCTCTTCGTCATCGACATGGCGGGCGTGGATGGTCGCAATCCCGTCGAGGACTACCGGAACCTGAAGAAAGAGCTCAAGCTGTACAGCAAGGAGCTTGCGCAGCGTCCCTTCATGGTGGTGGCCAACAAGATGGATTTGCCCGAAGCCGCGCCGCAACTGAAGGATTTCATCCGCCGGACCAAGGTGCGCCCGCTCCAACTGGCGGCCGCGGCCGGCACCGGGATTGCCGAGTTGAAGCAGATGCTTCGGGATCGCCTGTCCCCCACGCCCTGAGTCGATCGCGCCGACTTAACGCTTTAGCCTTCCTTGGTTAGCTGTTATGTAAGCAGGGGGGTTATGAGGAAGAGAAAGAAGACGCCGTCCGCCGACGGGGTGATACCTGATATGGCCGATGCCGATCTTGATCGGCTTCTCCATGCCCCTACCCAGCCCTTCGATTACCCGACCGGCAAGACCATCACGGAATATCTTCAGACGCAGGGCATGGGTGAAGGGATTGACCTCATGCGCCCCGTCGCTTCGGCAAATCCCCACATCCTTTCCGCCCGGGGTGGCCGCAAGTATGAACTCGGGCGCGTGCTCTCGAGCGGCAGCATGGGCGTGGTGTACGAGGCGCGCGATCTCAACTGCCGTCGCACCGTGGCGATCAAGGTTCTTCCCCATGATGTGATTCTTCCGAAGGAAGAACAGTTGCGGTTTGTGGAAGAGGCGCAGATTACGTCGCAGCTCGAACATCCGAACATCGTTCCGATTCACGAACTGGGTCTCGATGCCGAAGGGCGCATCTACTACGCGATGAAATACGTGCAGGGGCGCACGCTGACCGACATTCTCATTGCCCTTCGCAAGCACGACCCCGACACGGTGCGCGATTTCCCCCTCTCGCGCCTGCTGAACATCTTCCAGAAAACATGCGATGCCGTGGCGTTTGCCCATTCACACGGCGTGGTGCACCGCGACCTCAAACCCGACAACATCATGATCGGCGAATTCGGCGAGGTCGTGGTCATGGACTGGGGCCTGGCGACGGTCGCGGGCGATGACGCGACAGCGACAAGGAGCGAGCCCCCGCCGCGGGTCATATCGACCGACGTCATGGATTTGAAGAAGGCGACGGCTGCCGTGCCCGGCGCCACCATCGAGGTGATGCGCACGGAAACGGCGGTGGGCGATACGAGCCGTCGCGTGTTGGGCACACCCGGCTTCATGGCGCCGGAACACCTTGTGCCCGAAACGCCCGTGCACACGCGGTCCGACATCTACTCCCTGGGAGCGACACTTTACAGCATTCTCTGCCTGCGCGCGCCGCTTGGGGGCAAGGACGTCAAAGAGGTCCTCCGCAAGATTCTCGAAGGAGAAATCGCTCCGCCCACTGTCTTCAACGTGTCTTCCAAAGAAGCAGGCCAGCCTTCCCTGCCCCACTGCCCTGACGGCCTGGTGCCCGCCGTCCTTTCCGATATTGCGATGCGGGCGCTGGCCACTCACGCAGCCGACCGGTATGCCACGGTGCTGGACATGCAGGCCGAAGTGCAAGCGTACCAGGATGGGCTGGTGTGGCACGTCGTGGTCGATCAGGATTTCACCGACCCCGATGCGCTGCAGCATTGGGAAACCCTTGGCGGTCAGTTTGAAATCCGCAACGGGGAGCTCCACGTGTCGCACGGCGAGCCCCAGGTGTTGCTCTACAGGGGCGACATCTCGGGCGACATTCGTATTGAGTTTGAGTGCCGCCAGGAAGCGGTGTACCTGAACGCCGTGGGTTGTTTCCTCGGGGCCGTGCGATCAGAGAACCGTCGCGACGTTCCCCTCAACGGTTATAAGTTTGAATACGGCGCGTTCGACAATTCGCTGAACGTGATCGAGCGTGCGGGCCGGCCCGTGGCCAGTGAACACGCCTCGCCGCTGCAAAAGGGAAAAATGATGCGCGTGCGCGCCGAGCGCATAGGTGCGCTTCTGCGCTTGTGTGTGGATGGCTGCGAGGTGCTGTCGGTCATCGACTCGGATCCCCTGTCCGGCGCGGACCGGACCGTGTTGGGATTATTCGGTTGGGCGGCGGAGACGGTATATACGCATGTGCGGATTTCGACGCTCGGTACGCCGTGGAAGAGCGATGTGATTGATATTGCCGAGCGGCAGACGCAGAAGGGCAACTACGCCGTGGCGCAGCAGTTGCTGCAGGAGGTGCTGGATTCCTATCCCGACGCCGCCCGATTCGAGCGCGCTCGCAAGGCCCAGGAAAAGGCGCGCTGGCGGGAGCGCATGTCGAAGGAGATCAGCATTTGGCGGGAGAAGTTGCAGCAGGCGTGGCCGGGTGCGGAATTCCATCTTGGGCTGAATACGGATGGCTTCTCGCTGGAAATCCCGCCGGGCAGCATCACCGACCTTTCTGCCGTCCGCGGCATGCCGGTTACATCGCTCGTGTGCTCGCACAACAAGATCAGCAGCCTCGAACCGCTGCGCGGCGCCCCGCTGGTTTCGCTGAACTGCACGGGCAATCCGATCAGCAGCCTCGAACCGCTGCGCGGGATGCAGATCAACATTCTCGTGACCGAGGGTTGTCCCGTGGAGGACCTCGAACCGTTGCGCGGCATGCCGATTCACCTTCTCAACGTCGGCGCAGGCCGCGTGGTCTCGCTCGAGCCCCTGCGCGGCATGCCGCTGACTTTCCTGAGCTGCTGGGGCAACAGGATCGAGAACCTGGAACCCCTTCGCGGCATGAACGCACTGACCTGGCTTTCGCTCAACGCCAACCGGGTGCGGGATTTGGAGCCCATCCGGGGTCTTCCCCTTGTCACCGTGAATATCAGCGGCAACGAGATCGAAAGCCTTGAACCGATGCGCGGCATGCCGTTGAACGTGTTGCACTGTGGCGACAATCGCATTGCAAGCGTCGAGCCATTGAAGGGCATGCAGATCAAGATGTTCAGTTGCCAGGGCAACCGTCTGAAATCGATCGAACCGCTGAGGGGCCTTCCGTTGGCCTCGCTGGTGTGCGGCGGGAACGAACTGACAAGTATTGCCTCGTTTGTGAAGAATCCGCCGGACGATTTCCGGTTCGATTGCGACACCATTCCGACGCGCGAGCTGGAGTGGGCGCGGGAGGCGTGGTCGCGCGATTTTCGATGTGCCGATCACGCGCGAAATGTGGCCGTGATCCTTGCGCTGCGGAAAGGCGACCTGAAGGGATTGCGTGTCATGGCGGTCGAATACAAGGGTCATCACCTCCTCCTTGTTCCAAAGCTCATGACGTGGGACGAGGCGGAGGCTTTGTGTCGGCGACTGGGCGGACACCTCGTCACCATCACTACGGCGGACAAGAATGAGTACTTGAACCGCTTGTTCTCACACGGAGCTTGGTTCTGGATGGGGCTACAGCGTCGCGAGCAGGGGTTCGCCTGGGTTACCGACGAGCCCGTTGACTACACCAATTTCATCGACCCCTTGCAGGGATTTAAGCTTGGGCCAAAGATTTTCAGTGGGCGGTGGACCTCGGACGATGTGCCGAACGCCCACAACTCGTTTATGATCGAGTGGGATGACTGAAGTGTTGTTTCCTGCCCGCGCTTTCTTGACACGGACGCTTCACCAAGGTGTCATATCCCCTTTCATCCGTCCCGGGGAATGCGCGTTGTGACGAAGTCCAAAAAGAGCCACAGCTACGACGAGAGCAAGATCAAGACGCTCTCCTCCCTTGAGCACATCCGCATGCGGACCGGCATGTATATCGGCCGGATCGGCGACGGCGCGCATTACGACGACGGCATCTACGTCCTTCTCAAGGAAGTCATCGACAACTCGATCGACGAATTCATCATGGGGTGCGGCAAGCGGGTCGAGATCCAGATCGAAGGATCTTCCGTTGCCGTGCGCGACTTCGGCCGCGGCATTCCCCTGGGCAAGCTCGTGGATTGCGTGTCCACGATCAACACCGGGGCGAAATACAACGACGACGTCTTCCAGTTCAGCGTGGGCCTCAACGGCGTCGGCACGAAGGCCGTGAACGCGCTGTCGTCCTCCTTCATGGTCCGCAGCTTCCGCGATGGAACGTATGCGGAGGCATCGTTTGAGCGCGGCCGCCTGCTGAAAGAAAAGAAGAAGGGGCGCGCGCCCGGCGAGCCGGACGGCACGCAGGTGACGTTCACTCCCGACCCGTCGATCTTTGGAACGGTGGAGTTTCGCGAGGACATCGTGCTGCGGCGGCTGCGGATGTACACCTATCTCAACGCGGGCCTCGAACTCCGCTACAACAAGACCACCTTGGTCTCCTCCGGCGGCCTGCTGGACCTGGTCAATGACGACACGGGCGATGAGGCGCTGTACCCGACTCTGCATTTCCGCAGCAAGGCGCTGGAGATTGCGTTCACTCACACGAACCGTTTCAACGAGACGCATTTCTCCTTCGTGAACGGTCAATACACCACCGATGGCGGCACGCATCTCAGCGCGTTCCGCGAGGGTGTGCTCAAGGCGGTCAACGAGTTCTCCAAGAAGAAGTACGAGGGCGACGATGTTCGCGAGGGAATGGTCGGTGCCATTGCGATCCGCCTGAAGGATCCGGTGTTCGAATCGCAGACCAAGAACAAGCTCGGCAACACCGAGATCCGCGGCACGCTGGTCAACGAAGTCCGCGATGCCGTGGTGGACCTGCTGCACAAGAACACGGCAGTCGCCGAGCGCCTGCTGGAAAAAGTCCACGACACGGAAAAGATCCGCAAGGAACTTCAGAACGTGAAGAAGATGGCGCGCGAACGCGCGCGCGCCGTCTCGATCCGCGTGCCCCAGCTCAAGGACTGCAAACGGCATTTCGACAAGAAGCTCGATACGGGCACGGATTCCATGCTGTTCATCACCGAAGGGCTTTCGGCGGCGGGCTCGATCACGAGCTGCCGCGATGTAAATACGCAGGCGGTGTTCACCCTCAAGGGCAAACCGCTCAACGTGTGCGATCTCAATCGCGACGCGCTCTACAAGAACGACGAACTCTACAACCTCATGCGCAGTCTGGACATCGAGGAGAGCATCGAACGGCTGCGCTACAACCGGGTGATCATGGCGACGGACGCAGACGTGGATGGGCTGCATATCCGCAACCTGCTCATCACGTTCTTCCTGCGGTTCTTCGAGCCGCTGGTGTTCGACGGTCACGTGCATATTCTCGAGACCCCGCTCTTTCGCGTGCGGAACAAGAAGGAAACGATCTACTGCTATTCCGAGGCGGAGCGCGACGAGGCCATGAAGAGCATTGGCCGCGGTTGCGAGGTGACCCGGTTCAAGGGGTTGGGCGAAATCTCGCCGCAGGAATTCAAGGCGTTCATCGGGCCGGAGATGCGTCTCACGCCCGTGGTCGTGGAGAAGCAGCACGAGGTGCCCGGCATCCTCGGCTTCTACATGGGCAAAAACACGCCGGACCGCCGAAACTACATCATGCAAAACCTTGTGGTCGAAGAAGAGGAATGAGCGAAACCCCGGAACAGATGGATATTCCGTTCGCCGCTGGCGCGCCCCCGAAGATCGCGCCCCCCGTCGAAACCCCCGTGCCGCAAGCCGACGCGCCGCCGCCGGCCGTCCCGGCCGATCCCGCTGTGTCCGCGATTGGTCCGCTGCGGCAGCTCGTGGACCGCAATTTCCTGCAATACGCGTCGTACGTGATCCGCGACCGCGCGATTCCGGACCTGACTGACGGCTTGAAGCCGGTGCAGCGTCGCATCCTCTACTCGCTGCACGAGAAGGACGACGGCAAGTTCATCAAGGTGGCCAACATCGTCGGCTACTGCATGCAGTATCACCCGCACGGCGACGCTTCCATCACGGATGCCCTCGTGGGTCTTGCCAACAAGTCGTACCTCATCGAAGGTCAGGGCAACTTCGGTAATCTTCTCACCGGTGACGGCGCGGCCGCACCGCGCTACATCGAATGCCGGCTCACCGAGCTCGCGCGCACGCAACTTTTCAACGACGATCTGACGAAATTCGTGTCGAGCTACGACGGGCGTAATCGTGAGCCGGTCGCGCTGCCCGCCAAGTTGCCCCTTCTTCTCATGCTGGGCACGGAGGGGATTGCGGTTGGTCTTGCCACGCGCATCCTTCCCCACAATTTCGCGGAACTCCTGGAGGCGCAGATTGCGATTCTGAACCGCGAGCCGTTCAGGCTTCTCCCTGACTTTCCGCAGGGCGGCGTCATGGATGCCTCCGAGTATGCCAAGGGCAAGGGCCGCGTCCGTGTGCGCGCAGTCATAGAGAAGAAAGACGCGACGACGCTGGTGATTCGCGAGATACCGTTTGGCACGACCACCGACTCGGTGATGGCCAGCATCGAGGACGCCGCGCGACGGAAGAAAGTGCGGATTCGAACCATCAACGACTTCACTTCGGAGAAGATTGAAATAGCGATCACGCTCGATCCGGAAGAAGACGCGGACAAGGCGATTCAGACGTTGTATGCGTTTACGTCCTGCGAAGTGCCGATCTCGAGCAACATCATCGTGATCCGGAACCGCCGGCCGGTGGAGATGGATGTCGACGAGATCATCAAGCACTGCACCCAGCAGCTTGTCGCGCTGCTGAAGAAGGAATTGCAGTTGGAGCGCCAGCGGGTACTCGACGAGATTCACGCCAAGACGCTGGTGCAGCTTTTCGTGGAACACCGTATCTACAAGGATATCGAGCAGTGCCAGACGCAACCCGACGTGGTGAAAGCCGTGCTGGACGGTGTGAACAAGTACCGCGATCAGTTGCGGCGCGATGTGACGAAGGACGATGTGGACATGCTTCTGGAGGTCCGCATTCGCCGGATCTCGCTCTTCGATATCAACAAGAACCGGAAAGACATCGAAGACCTGCTGATCGCGCTCGACCGTGTGGAGAAGGACCTCGGCGGGATGGTGCCGTACGCGGTGCGCTACCTGAAGAACCTGCAGAAGAAATACGCGCCGCTGTACCCGCGCCGCACGCGGATCGAACGGTTTGAGCAGGTTGAGGTGCGCGAGCTGACCGCCAGCGAGTTGTGCATCCGTTACGACCGGGCGACCGGCTACCTGGGCCACGCGGTGGATGGCGACGCGCAGTTTGAATGCTCGTCGCTCGACCGGGTGATGCTGGTCTGGAACGACGGGCGCTACCAGATGCTGCCGCCGCCTGACAAGATGTTCGTGGATAAGAACCTGCTGTACTGCGGCCGGTTTGATCGCGACCGGGTGATGACGGCGGTGTACGAAGCGGGCGGGGTTTCCTACATCAAGCGATTTTCATTCGGCGGGACGATCATGAACCGCGATTACAGCTGCACGTTGCCCGAGGCGAAGCTGTTGTTCTTCTCGGATGAAACTCCGCCGGAATTGTATGTGCGGTACGAGCCGGCCAAGGGCCAGCGCATTCACCAGCAGGTCTTCGTTCCGGAGGAAGTCATGGTGAAGAACGTCAAGGCCCGCGGCAACCAGTTGACCGTGAAAGTCATCAACTTCATCGGCATCCACAAGCCGCGGGGATGGAAGGACGACGAGGCAGTCCGCGGCAAGCTGATGAACGCATAAAGAGCCGCGAAACTTGAAACTTGAAAGTCGGGCCCGGAAGTCGGAAAGTATCCCGTCGTTTCCCTTATGGGCGATTAGCTCAGTTGGTTAGAGCGCGTGCCTCACATGCACGAGGTCACTGGTTCGAGCCCAGTATCGCCCACCAGCCCTTCGCTACACAATCAGCGAGGCGCCCAAGAGTTGAACTCGAGCTGATAGAGGGTTGTCAACCTTCAGACGGGTCTGCGTGAGCAAAGCGCCGATCGTGCCGTCGTAGATCTGTTTCCACAGCCCCCACGGCAGGTCAGACGGGTTGGCCGGCGCGCGTGTTGCCTTGAAATGCGACGATCGAAGGACTTCCAAGTCCCATTCATCGGACAGGACTTTGACCTGACCCTGTTGATCGATCTGAACCACTTTGACTTCGCGGTGCGTGTGCTTGGCCTCAGCCTCGATCGTGAGAAGCGCTCGCAGTACCAGCACGGGCTGTGCGTTGTCACTGCCGGGCAGGCAAGTCACTTCGCCGCGGAAGCTGGAGCTCTGCTGGAACGACAGTAGAGCGTCAACGAGGGGATGACCAATACCCATCAATTCGACCCTTCGCTTGCGCATGGCGGTCTGACGGTCGAAGGTTACCATCTCATACCGGGCCGAGACGCCCCGGATGTTCTGCAGTTCCGACGGCACCTCTACCTTGAACGCCTCGTCATTCGGGAGAACGGTTCCGCCGAGCCTCAGAATGCCGTGCTCAGCCCATTCCTTCAGGTCGCCCAGCGTGACCCGACCTTCGATCTGTAAGTAGTCCTGCAAATTGAACGTACTCAGGTCCTGCGTCAGTGAATTCACGGCTTCGCAGGCTTCTTTGGCGTTCTTGAGAGCCTCCTCGATTTCGCGCTCCGTGCGTTTGAAGTCCTTGTCTACCAGCGCCTTCATGTAGAGCGCCTGATAGTTCGGCGAGGAGCCAAGAAAGCCGAGGATGTCTGAACGGAAGTCTTCGAGCGGCTGACCCGTCGCGGGGTCGATCTTGCCGATTGTCCGCGCAATGTCGCCAAGCTTCTGATCCAACAGGCCGTAAATCCGCTCTTCCACGGTATCGCGGGCCACGAGGTTGTACACCTGACACGTGTCCTGCTGGCCGTAGCGATGAATGCGACCGATACGCTGTTCGACAGCCATCGGATTCCACGGCAGGTCATAGTTGAACAGAATGCGGCCGACTTGAAGATTTATGCCTTCACCACCTGCCGACGTGCTAATCAGGAACCTTGCGCCGTCAGGAGACCAGAACTTCTCAACCGCCGCTATCTTCTCATCCAGCGGGCCACCCCGAATCACGGCGATCTTCTCCATGCCGTAGGTTTTGGCGAGTTCTTCGCGTAAGAAGGCCAGCGTTTCGAGGTACTGAGTAAAGATTACGAAACGTTCGTCCTTGCTCTCTCTGCGCAGCTCGTCAATCGCGCGGGTCAATGTGACGAACTTACGGTCGGCCCCGTCCGGTACCAGCTTGATCAGGTCCCGCACCTTCTCGGCTTCATCCGGGATGTTTGCGTCTGCAAAGACTCCTTCGTCGCCTTCTTCGTCCCCGTCCAGAGCCCAGGATGTTTCTTCCATCATGCTTCGCGTGACGCGCTGACGGATCGCGTTCACCAACAAGTCGGCATCCGTGCTCTCCCCGAGATCACGCCGCGTTTCAACGATCTGTTCCGCGAGCGCGCGAATCTCATCCTGAAGATTCAGAATTTTCTCGGCAAGAGCCCCGGTCGAAGCTTTCTTGCGCTTGTGTTCGAGTTCCAGCATGTGGCGCATGAGCAGGACCATGAGCCTGCGCCGCAACGCCTGTTTGATTGCACGCGGACTGGATGACATGATCTTCTGAAAGGTTGCCATCACGAAGCCGATCGCCCTTTGCTTGGATGTAGTCCGTTTCTCGCCAATCCCCGCCGCGTTGTAGCCCTCGCGCAGGTACTCGGTCAGGCGGTCATAGAACAAACGCTCACGGGCGGCCTGGTCAAAAATCTGTGACTGAACCTGCCGTCGCATGAAGATCGGTTCCCCGCGGGAATTGGTCACTTCGCGCTTCGTGCGGCGAAACATGATCCGATTCAGCAACCCGCGATGTTCCTCGATGGATTCCGGCGAGGCAAAGAGGTGTTCATCGAGCAGAGATATCAGCGACCAGAATTGGAATGCATCGCCCTGGTGTGGCGTGGCGCTGAGGAAAAGGTAGTCGCGGGTATGCGTTCTGAGCGCATCCGCCAGCTTGTAGTTCTGTGTCGCCTGAATCTTGGTACCGTACCGGGTCCGGCTGAGGTGGTGAGCTTCATCGAATACGACCATGTCCCATCGAGGCGCCCCCAGAAGGCGATCCATGCGAATAGGCCGTTTCAGCGCGTCAATCGAGGCGATAACGCGATTGTGCATCTCCCAGGATGCCGCCCCGTAATCCATGAAATCCAGCCCGAGAACTTCGAATGGCAGCCGGAAGGCATCGCGCAGTTCGTTCTGCCAGTTCTTGATCAGTCCCGCCGGGCAGATGATCAGGATGCGCTGGGCCTCGTTTCGCGCGACAAGTTCCCGGATGATCATGCCCGCCTCGATGGTCTTCCCGAGCCCGACCTCATCGGCGATCAGGAATCGCCGCCGTTCGGCCCGGACCACATCGCGGGTCAGCAGAATCTGATGGGGCAGAAGATCGGTTCGGCTGTTGGAGAGTTGACCGCCTGTGTTGTGCAGAGGGAATTGAAAAGCCAACTGCTTGAGCAAGAAGTCTTCCGGGTTGTCCCAATCGCCTCGCTGCGCCCGTTCCCAGATGTCGGGGACGAGTTCCAGGCGTTCGATCGGTAGCGTCTCCAGCCGTCGGCCGTTCTCAGCGTCGAAGACGACATCTGCAACGTAAGCGCCGTAATTTTCGGCCACGCGCAGGACCTCGCCGACGCCAAGGTCTTTCCGCCCTTTGACGGTGACCCGATTGCCGGCGCGCGGCATGTATTCTGCATGCTCTTCAGACATTGTTCACATTCCTGAACTAAGATTGAAGCTCACGGGGTAGAAGTCTTGCCCGCCGGACGGTGAGCCAAACACCAGGTAGAGCGGGATTCTTGCCGTCGGATGCTCGACCCAGAGCTGATCACCGGGGACCAGTCTCGTGTGAATGACAATCGCAACGTGCGTATTCAATCGCTGTAGCTTCTTGGCGGCCTTGGCCAATGTCCGGTGGATTTCGCGGGCCATGTCTTCCATCTTCGGACGGGAAGCCAGAAGAACATCCTCAATGCCGTCCACGCGCACGGCTTCATCGCGCGGCAAGGCGGGCGGATCGTTTTGAACCGCGCGCAGAAAGTCCAGGAAGCCCATCCGCTGGGCCTTCTCCGTCCAAGGGAGCGCTGACAGATTCTGTTCTTCAACGATGTAGTACTGTGCCATAGGCCACCTCAGGCGGAGCTTTCATCCGCCTTCTTCTTTTCTGTGAACAACGTACGTTCATCCATCAGCCCGAGTATCTTCCGGACCGGCTCGCTGAAATTGCGATTGCGGCGTGCGAGGTAGTCCAGAGCGGCGCGGATTTGAGGGCGCTTCCCGCGAAACTTCTCCAGCCACTCCATCACGCTCTCGCCGTTCTCCGCCAGGCCGATCAGGAAATGCACGTAGTCTATGAAGACGACCCCGGGCGTCACGACCTGCGTCAGGTCCTCGTCGAACAGGGTCGTCTGCAGGCTCGCCGAACCGGCCCCGAACTTCTTCTTGAGCAGGTCCAGTCGCTCCAGCGGCGACTTGACCTCGTACGACCTCCCGCGCTTCGCCCGGCCCTTGATCATCAGATCGCGCTCCATCAACGTCGATGGCTCTGTGATTCCGCGAGTGGCCTTGTGAACCTCGTCGCTCTTGATCTCCTTCCGGTCGCAGAGGCAGGTCAGATAGACGTAGGACGGCGCGTCTATGTCCTCCAACTCCGGCGGCAGGGCGGATTCCGTAGTGGTCAACTGGTCTACCATCATGCGGATTTCTTCGAGCGCGGCATGGAGCGGCACCGGCTTGTCTTCATGATCCACAATCTTGCCATAGTGCTCGCTGTAGAGTTCCAGGCATTTGCCGATGAGAATGATATTGCGATCAGTCGGCGCCAGCGGCTCCTGCCCATATCTGCCGCCTTCGATCATCTTCACTTCCTCGCGCGCACGTTGCCTGATTTCCTGCCTCACACCCGCCCATGAGCGTTGCTTCGTATCCTCCAGTCGACTGCTACACACGTGGATGAGGTCGTACGAGATCGCGCCTTCCTTGTCCAACAAGTGAAGAGAGCTTTCCGACTCGCCATGAATCGGTATGACACTGTCAATCTGGAAGCCGGCGTTACAGATTGCTTGAAGGAGAGACTCCCACGCAGATCCTTCTGCGTGATGGAACGTGAATGCCAGTAGGCCGGCGGGGTCGAGAACTGCGCGGCATTGGCTGAAGACGGCGGTCAGCCCCGCCTCGAAGTCCTGCGCCGACTTGCCACGGCTCCTGTTCTCAACGACTTCTTCCGCCTTCGGCGTTATCTCCGGCGCGAAATGCGGATACCGAGTGGCCAGCGCTAGCCGCAACCACACAAAGAAGAAATCCGCAAGTTCTGCGTAGTTCACGTTCCCTGCGTAAGGAGGATCGGTTACAACGAGTTCGGCGCGCGTCTTTGGGATATTCGAAGCCGACGACTGGCACGACAGCGCTCCGGTTCCCGCAATCGGATCGCCTTCAACCTTTTCCGAACCACGCCAATCGAATGCGCGAGCAGCGAACTGCTTCCCCTCGATGATATTCTCAATTGAATGCACGAAGGAGCCGTAGCCTGCGGCTGGCACGCCCCAACAGTTTGCTTCACAGACGGTCATCTTCGGCTGGAAGTCGTGCCTGGCAAAAACGCCCTCAACCTTGCCTTCGCGATGAGTGAAACGGTGGAAACGAGAGAACGAGTTGTTGTTATTTAGTGCAAGGGTGAATGCGCTCAGTAGCGACTCTTGCAGACTGACGTCAGATTCCGCTGTCGCCGCGTGGACGATCGTTGACAGCGCGAGCAACTGACGCGGATTAAACATCTGATGCCAGTGAAAGTAGTGGTGCTCGATAAGGCGCTGCGTCTCTTGGCCGGGAGGTATCTTCGATTTTGGATGCGGCAGAGCGCCCCTGTGCGTGTCCCACAACTCGCAGGCTGCCTGGTACCGCGACAAGTCGTCGTTGTCCAACCGTTGGAAGAACTTTCCGTTATTCTTCCAGAGGATGGAATTCGGATTCGTTCCTGTTGCCGCATTGGCTTTCTGTTTGCAGGTGCTTTCGTCGTCCTTATCAAACAACTCGCCGTTGCCATCAGATTCCTCGTCCTCTGCTGACGGCCCATCACAAGCCGGGCAGTATCCTTGAATGGCGTAGGGCCGCATGGGCAAGAGCTGGTCTTCCGGTAGTGACCGGATGGATTCAATGATCTTGCCCTGATTGCCGCAGGCGCAGAGATACGCGCCCTTGTCGGGGACGTTGCCCTGCCGGGGATCGTATTCATGCCGACAGCAGGGGCATTGGACCTTCTCATCTAGCGGACCGCGAAATTGCCAGACGGACTCGCATTTCGGGCACAGGAGAACGGTCAACTCGACCTTCTTGCGCTTGGGTTTCGATGAACTCGGGCGCGGCTTGACGCTCTTCTGGCACCATGGGCAAGTCGCTTCGGCCTTCTCTCTGCGTCCGTACGCCCAGCGCGCGCTGGTGCGGCCCTGACCGGCGGAAAACTTCCCTGCGTTCACAAGGAGCTTCGGATCGCCAACCATCGCGGCAGGTTCGATCTCCCAATCGAAGACCTTTCCGCATTGCGGGCAGTCGCAGTCGGGGAAGTGGCGGATGCTTGGGGTCTTCTGCGCGACAATGTAGTCCCCGAAAAGCGGCACCTGCTTCTTGCAGTTCTGGTCGGTACAGATGGCCGACTTGACCCAGAACGTGTAGATGCTGTCCGCCTCGCCGCCGCAGCAGGGACATTTGGTCTTGTACAGGTCCAGAAGTGTTTCCCGAAGTGGCTTCCCGGACCATTCAACCTTGCGTTCGGCCAGCCGGTCGAACGCGGCGCGGAGTTCGTCGAGGTCCACGGGTTCGATCTCGGTCTTGACGATGAACCAGGCGACAGGATTGAGGTCGATGCCGATGACCTTACAGCCCAGGCGCAGGGCCTCAACGACCGTGGTGCCACCGCCCATGAACGGATCGAGGACGACCTTGCCGTTGGTGTCGGGATCGTGGGTGTGGTCCTTGTAGAACTCGTCCATGATCACCTGCGCGCCGGACTTGGTCGGCTTGCCGTCCTTGTCCACCGGCAGAGGCTTCAGCGCACCGAGTAGAATCGCCCGGAACACGCACGACGCCCGCCGGGCAAACCACTTGTGCATCTGGTAGATCGGCTTGAAGGAGTTCCGCTCCGGCACCGCCAGCCGGTTGATCTCCACAATCGGAAAACTGTCTTCAATCGCGCGTTTCATGGGATAAGGCTGACCTGGAGGGACGAAAGAAGGGGTCCCTCTATTTCTCGTTGCACAAAGCGGCTTATGTAGGGTACATTACTCATGCGCTGGGAGTTGGGCTTTCTTGTCCTGACCGCGGGCCGCAAGGCCGCCTGGCGCCTTTTCTTTATCTCCGCGAATGACCTTCAAACCGCTTATCTTCCGACCATCCGCATCATAGTACACATAGATGGCCGGCTTCAGAGCCTCGAAATACGGATTCACGTTTCGGTTGGAGGCAAACTTCAAGCCGATCACCGTGGCCACGAAATCTGCCAGTTGGAGTCCGACATTCTGCGCCTGTGAAATGGCGAAGAAGGGAGTCTTTATTATCGAGTCCATCGCCGCACCCAAACCGCTTCGCACGAAGAAGTTCGTGATCGCTTCTGCATTCTGCCGGTTGGTCTCAAAATCGCGGTCGTCAAAGACCAGTTTCGCCATACTGTCCGGGCGCTCAATCTTCATGAAGTTATCGATCCGCTCGAAGAGATAGCGGAATGTGAAATCCAGAGAGGTCATGTCCTCGCAGCGGAAATTCCGGAAGTCTCTGGCGAAACAGACACAGCCAAAGACCTTGAGCCCCATTCTCGTGATATAGCCAAGAAGGTCGCTTGCGAGCGCGAGGTTCTTGGATGGTTGACCCTTCGCTGCCAGCCTGAAGACCCAGTTCTTCAGCAATTCCTTGCCCTTGATCTCCTGATCCCGGGCGAAGTCCGCTCCGAGATGCTTCAGCTTCAATTGGTAGATATCTGTCGTGATCCGCGCGAGGTTCCGCTCGGGGATGGCGATTCCACAGAGCGCCCCCAAGGAAGTGCCTTTGTAGATGCACGAATCGCGAAATGTCTCGTCGAAGAAGAATAGCATTCTATCCCTCCAGATCGCTTGGCCGATAGACCAAGACTCCCTTGACTGTCCCAAATGCCTGATCGGCCGAAGCGATGGCCGAGCAGTTCAATCGCCGCGCGACGGCCAGCAGGAGCGCGTCATTCGTCAGAAGGCCGAACTCGCGCTGGATGTTCATCGCTTCGATAATATCAACCGTGGTGGCCGATTCGATGCGCAGACCGATGCCGAGAAACTCGCGGACCTGGGTTTCGTATCGGGAGAGTCTGCGGACCAATTCGGGGCGCTCGGAAAGGGCACGGGCCGGGTTCGACTTCTCGATCCAGCCGTTTTCGCGGGCCTCGACGAGCATGAGCGTGTGAACCAGTTCCGCGACCATCGGCATGGGCACAATGCCGAGCACTTCGCGCGAGGCACACCGGCGCAGAAGCTGGACGGCCTCTGGCGATTTCTGCTGGTTGGCATAGACAAGGATGTTCGTGTCTATGACAACCCATTCACCGGCCCTGATTTCGGATAGATTCATGAGGCGAGCATGTCCTCCTGAAGAAGTTCGTCGATCTCGTGCCGACCAAGAGCGCTACCGTGCGAGCAAAACTTGTCGCAGGCGCGCAGGGCATCGCCGCGGGCGACCTCTTCGTGCAGGTAGTTGATCAGCGCGTCCTGAATGACGTCGGCCAACGCCCGCCCTTCACGCGCGGCCCGCTCCTTGGCCTCGACCAGGACGTCGACTTCCATGACGGTTCCGATCTTTCTCTTCATGTTCGTTACTCCTTCTCCAAGACGATCCACGGCGTCAGCATTTCCATGAGGGACAAGCCGCCGTGACGATATACCTTGTTGGCCGACGGCCCCTTCGGCCGATTCTTGATCCGGCCGCGAAGCATCGCCAGCCGCCTTTCGTCAAAGACCTGAAGGCCCGGCTCGTTTGCCCGGTTCGGCATCTTCTCGTCGTCTCCGAAGACCTTGAACCGGTCCTGATCCAGCAATGCACAGACATCGTTCGGCCGCGTGGAGTCGAAGCCGGCTCCAAAGAAGATGTAACCGTGGTCGCTGGTGATGACGATGCGCCGCCCGCGCGGGATCTGCATGACAGTATTTCGCCAGGCCGTGTCGTACAGCTTCTGCATGTCGGCGAAATGCCGGGCGAACCGTGCATCGCTGTCCTGGTAGGTGATGTCGGGGAAGGCGGACCAGATCAGGATGGTCTCGCCGTTGACCGGGTTGACCTGATGCGTCGAAATGGCGTCGTCCATGTAGTACGCCCGAACGCCCTTTTCCTTGAGCTCCTTGCGCTGCGGCAGGGTCTTCGGGGCGATCTCTTTTCCGATCAGCCGGGCAGAGACGAAAGCGGTCGTTGTGCTCGGCAGGGCGGCCATTCCAACGGTGGCTTCTAGCACGCGAAAGCCCGATTCCTGCGCTTTGCCAAGCAATAGCGGGATTTCCCGGAGTGAAGCACCGTCAAACACGACCACGGCAGAGCCTGCGGCCAAGTCTTCCAACAAGCCCGGAGCCTGAACCGAGCTGGCGGCGAGTTCGTCGTAGAACTGGCCCGCGGATGACGCCAGCAATTCCTCGAACGCATGGACGGCCTGCTCGCCTTGCACCAGGTAATCCTCGGGCGTGAGCGTCTTGAAGCGCTGGGGAGTCCAGACCTCATCCAGTAGCCATTTCGTCACCCACGGCAGACGCGGCTCGGGGCTCGTCAGTTTCTTCAGCATTTCTGGATTCAGTGTTCCCATGCGCTCACCCTCCAGCAGGAGATTGAATCTTCATCTCCGCCTTGTAGTCACCGTCCGGGAATTGGGGCAGACTCTCGACCACCTGCTCTACATCGCTCTTTCCGAGGTTCCCCGTGCGCGTGATCGTCAGGTCGGCGGTAATGTTGCCCAAACCCGTCATGGCACCCCGAAGACCGGCGGGCAACGATCCGAGGTCCGCATTCTTCTTCTCGTAGAAGATGCGAAACGTCACTTCCTTGACGATGCTGTCCGCATAGTCGGACAGTTTCACCGCGACCTCCTGCCGCAACGCGCCAAGGCTCTGGACAAAAGGAGTTTCGACCGTAGTGATGGATTCCTGGTCCTCCGGCACCGGCACGGGTTCTTTCCCCTCCCCGCCTTCAGGGCCGCCGCCGTCCGGCGTGGGTTGATCCTTGTCCCCGAACCCGAATTCCGGGGCCATCTTCTCGTCAACGAACGGCTCCGAGACCACGACATCGGGCCACTCGCTCTCGGCTAGCACCGGCTTACGGCCGCAGGCGCTATCCTTCTCGTGGCGCAGTCCGATTTCCTTCCGGACACAGAGACCGATCAGTGCGCCGCGAACACTGGTTACGTGTGTCGGGACCGGGTACCCAAGCGTCTCCCGATAGACCCGTTCGATGTCCTTCAGGCGCTTGCCCATGCAATCCGTGAGGCGCTCACGCAGATGCTCTTCGAAGAGCTGGACCGGGAAGAACTGTTGGCTCAACTTGCCCTCCACGTCCGACCGGGTGCAGGAGTTGCCCAACTGCTCAAGCTCAACCTGATCTTCCTCCGGCTTGGCCCCATACTTCTGAATGCAAATGTAGGTCAGCCCAGCTTTGCGGAAGGCATCCAGAATGTATGTCTTGTCCTCCTTCGCGATTCGTTCGAACTGCTTCTTCCTCTCGACGGTCCCGGCGGATGCCTGCAGGTCGCTGGCCGCGATGTAACGCTGCGCCCATTTCAGAATGTCGCCGTTCTTCAATGCGTCGAAATCCTTACTGCGAGGCTCGAGGAGGACAATCATGTTCCGATTGGTCTGCCCGAAATACAGCCCATGCCGATCCTCGGCAGAGAGGCGGCGCGGAGCCAGGACGTAGCGCAAGCGGCGGCTGTCCCGGAGGCGAAGCTCGGCCTGTGTCTGCTCCAGGTTCTGGAACACGATGGCGTCGCGGTCATTGAACAACTCGCCGGTCCAGAACTCGCAGGCCTTTGCCAGCGCCTTGGCCGGTTCAACGCTGAGGGACTTGTACTCAACCTTTGCGCTCGGTTTCTCCTCCCGATCAAAGAAGAAGACGCCTTCCTGTTCGTGGAAGAACGTGCCGTATTTGTGGAAGGCCTTGAGCGTCCCGCGAAAGTCGTTGATGTCATCGCCGGGCTTGAGCACTTGAAGCGCGAGTTGTTCCTCAGTCATTCCGCGTGTCTTGCCCGCGGCGGCCAGCGTCGCCAGCAAGACACTTGAGACGATTTCATCGGCAAAGCGGTTCTTGCCGAGGTCTCCCAAGTCGCTCTGCGCGCACTTGACCAGATCCATCCCCGGATCGAGGTCAATCAGGCGGTTCAGAATGCTCCGGTCGCCGATGGATGCGTATGCGGCGGTGATCAGATCGGTCTTCTTGTGGGCGGTTTTGACCATCGCGCCGAGCAGTCCCAGCGCTCCGCGCGTGCCTTGGAAGAGATTGCGGGCTTGTTCCTGAATAAGCTGCAGGAGTTCAGGAGAGAAGGGGTACGCGGACTGAACCTTCGTCATGTAGTCGTCGTTTATCGGGAGCCCCTTGCGCTTCCAGTCGTTGCGATAGCTTGTCAGGACGCCTTCAACCTTCTTCTTGTCAACGCTGTCGCTGTTCTCGAAAAGGCGATGCAGCACGATCCGCGTTCGATCGGTCGCGTTCGCAAACTTCACGTCGATGCGCGGCACCCGTTTCAGTGTCGCGCCGGGTTCTTGGGCAGAGTTATAGATGCTGGCGAAGATTGTGATATTCCTGGTGTCTGAACGTTCGGCTTCCTCTGTCAGCATCTGGAGGAAGGCCAAGTTCTGGTCCTGAATGGCCTTGTCGGAAATGCTCCGGATGCCCATCTCAAGTTCATCAAGGACCAGGAAGATGTGACGGCCCTTGATAGCCCGTCTCACTTCATCGAGATTCGGACGCCCTTCGCCTTTGGCGTGTCCCTTCATGACAAGGTCCCATAGGGCGTAAAGAGGGAAGTCGGTGAATTTGTGAACAATCACTTCGATATCGTCCGGGAGGTCGCACTTGAGCCCATGCTGAGAAAGCCATTCCTTGGCCAGCGCCCGATTCTGAGCCAGATGATAGACCAGAAGGAGCAGGTGCGATTTTCCACTGCCCTTGTACCCCTCGAACAGGTAGAGGCCGGCGCTGCGAGCGCTGCTGCCAAAACGCTGGTGGAGATTCTCGAGAACAAAGCGTATGTCACCAGTCGGGTAGGTGAGGTTCATGAACTCCCGAGGCTGTGCTTCAAGATGCTTTCCAGCCGAGTCCCGAAGATTTTCGAGGTCAACAATGCCTTCAACTCCGTCGCCGCTAAGCACGTCCTTACGAGGCCGCAGAATATCAGAGAAGCTCATATCCATCTCCAGTGTTTGACTTTAAAGTACGTGATGTTTTGGCGCGTGTCAACATTAAATACAGAAATCTAGATACTGTCTTGACACGCAATCGCATCGGTGGCATATGTTCGTCCAACAATCAAGAAAGGAGTCTGGATAATCATGAAGACGGCACAGCAAGTATACGATTCCCTCGTAGCCTATCTGAGGCGGTTCAGCAACCCAGCATCGGCATGGTATGCCGGTATCGCTGCAGATCCCAGAGAAAGGCTCTTTGTGGAGCATGGCGTGGATGAAAACAACGGGCAGTGGGCGTATGACACCTGCTCAACGGCTGACGATGCCAGGGCTGTTGAAGCAGCACTCATCAAACTCGGATGCAAGGGCGGGGGTGGAGGCGGCGACAACACAACGAGGAGTTGTTACGTCTACCTCATCACGAATGCTACTCGAGAGTGATTCCGGAGTCGGTGGCGCACACTCTTCAAACCCGCCGTAGCACGCTATGCGAGATACGCCTCGCTGGTTTCCATCGCCTAATACGGCCACTTCCAGTCGCGGATTTCGGGCATATCCTCACCGCGGGCCCGGATGTATTCCTTGTGCTCGATCAGCTTGTTGTGCAGCCACTCCTTCACATGCCCCGCACGCTTCTGCAAGTTCGGCACGCGGTCGATGACGTCGTCGACCAAATTGAACCGGTCGAGTTCATTCATCACCACCATGTCGAAAGGCGTGGTCGTCGTGCCCTCTTCCTTGTAGCCGCGCACGTGGAAGTTGTCGTGGTTCGTCCGGCGATACGTCAGCCGGTGAATGAGCCACGGGTATCCGTGGAAGGCAAAGATCACCGGCTTGTTCGTGGTGAACAAGCTGTCGAAATCCTCGTCGGATAATCCGTGCGGATGCTCGCTCTTTGGCTGAAGCGTCATGAGGTCCACCACGTTCACCACGCGCACTTTCAGGTCGGCGAACTTCTGCCGCAGGATGTCCGCTGCCGCCAGCGTCTCCAGCGTGGGAACGTCACCCGCGCACGCCAGCACCACATCCGGCTCTTCCCCGTGGTCCGTACTCGCCCAGTCCCAGATGCCGACGCCCTTCGTGCAGTGCCGGATGGCCTCGTCCATGTTGAGGTACTGCAATGCAGGCTGCTTGCCGGCGACGATGACGTTGACGTAATGGCGGCTGCGCAGGCAGTGGTCCGTGACCGAGAGCAGCGTGTTCGCGTCCGGCGGCAGGTACACGCGGATGATCTCGGCCTTCTTGTTGATCACGTGATCGATGAAGCCGGGATCCTGGTGAGAGAACCCGTTGTGATCCTGTCGCCAGACGTGCGATGTCAGCAGGTAGTTCAGCGAAGCGATGGGCCGCCGCCAAGGGATGTGCATCGTGGTCTTCAACCACTTGGCGTGCTGGTTGAACATGGAATCGATGATGTGGATGAAGGCCTCGTAGCAGGAGAAGAACCCGTGGCGCCCCGTGAGCAGGTAACCCTCGAGCCAGCCCTGGCAGGTGTGTTCGCTCAGAATTTCCATCACGCGCCCATCGGTCGCGAGGTGGTCGTCCTCCGCGAGCAGCTTGGCCATCCACGTGCGGGGCGTCACATCGAGCACCGCGCCAAGGCGGTTCGACGCGGTTTCGTCGGGCCCGAAGACGCGGAAATTCGCCGAACCGAGGTTGAGCTTCATTACGTCGCGCAGTAAAGTGCCCATCACGCGCGTGGACTCAGCCTCGATGGCGCCGGGTTGCGTGACCATGATGCTGTACTTGCGGAAATCGGGCATGCGCAGGTCGCGCAGCAGCAGACCGCCATTGGCATGAGGGTTGTCACCCATTCGCCGCTTGCCCTTGGGCGCGAGCGCGGCGAGTTGGGGCACCAACCGGCCGTCCTTGTCGAACAATTCCTCCGGCCGGTAGCTCTTCATCCATTTTTCGAGAATGCGGATGTGTTCAGGCTTCTCCGCAAGGCCTGACAGCGGAACCTGGTGTGAGCGCCAGTAATCCTCCGTCTTTTTCCCGTCGACCGACTTCGGCCCGGTCCAGCCTTTCGGCGTGCGCATGACGATCATGGGCCAACGCGGGCGTTTCGGGGCGGTCTTGCTGCGCCGGGCCTTCGACTGGATGGCGCGGATCTCCGCCATTGCCTTATCCAGCGTCGCGGCCATGAGCGGATGCATCTTCTTCGGATCGGACCCCTCGACGAAGTACGGCTTATAGCCGTAGCCGGAGAAGAGCTGGTCCAGTTCCTCGTCGGGCATGCGCGCGAGCACGGTCGGGTTGGCAATCTTGTATCCGTTGAGGTGAAGAATCGGCAGCACCGCGCCATCGCGCACAGGGTTGAGGAATTTGGTGGAATGCCAACTACAGGCGAGCGGCCCGGTTTCCGCCTCGCCATCGCCGACGATGCAGGCCACGACCAGGTCCGGGTTGTCGAACGCGGCGCCGTACGCGTGCGAAAGCGCGTAGCCCAGTTCACCGCCCTCGTGGATGGAGCCGGGCGTTTCCGGCGCCACGTGACTGGGAATGCCGCCGGGGAACGAGAACTGGCGGAAGAGTTTCCGCATGCCGTCTTCGTCCTGCGATATGTTGGAATAGTACTCGCTGTAAGACCCCTCGAGATAGGTGTTGGCGACGGTTGCCGGGCCGCCATGTCCGGGCCCGATGATGTAGATCATGTTGAGATCGAGCTTTTTGATCAGCCGGTTCAGGTGGGCGTAGAGGAAATTCAAACCCGGCGTCGTGCCCCAGTGGCCAAGGAGCCGCGGCTTGATGTGCTTCAACTGCAGCGGCTCTTTCAGCAGCGGATTATCCAGCAGATAAATCTGGCCGACCGACAAGTAATTGGCGGCGCGCCAGTACGCGTCGATGAGTTCAAATTCCCGGGCCGAAAGAGCCTTCTTTGCCTTTGTCTTCATTGGTTTGCTCCCTTACGTGAATCCATCAATTATCCGCCTTCGCGACGGAAGATCAAGACTGCACCGCGCGAGGATTCTGCTAGCATGTGCGCATTGATGCGACGCGCCCTGTTCATCACGATTTTGCTGCTTGCCGCCGCCGCGCGCCTGTCGAACCTCGGCGCGGGTCTGCCGTACATTGATTACATCGACGAAGGACACTTCGTTCATCAGACCGTTCACATGCTTCGCACCGGCGGGTGGTCGCCGCTGAGTTATGTTTATCCCACGCTTCCCCTTCACGTCGCAAAACTCGCGGCCCTCGCAACCGCTCCGCTCTACGAACGCGTTCACGGGCGGCCGCTTGAAGCGGACCTCTCGCCGACACCCTATACCTACTACGACGAGATCGCGCCGCCGTGGATTATCCGCATCGCGCGCACGCTCACGTTTGCCGCGGCGCTTGGTGTTGTGATCCTCACCGGGTTGCTCGCGCGCCGCGTCGCGGGACGTGAAGCTGGGCTGTTGGCGATGCTGCTTGCCGCCCTCGCGCCCGCGCTCGTGATTCGCAGCAGCATCGCGGGTGTGGATATGTGGGTTACGCTTTTCATAACGGCGGCGTTTCTGTTGGCGCATCGCGCTGCGGCTACTGCGCAGGCGCGACGCGATGCTGTGCTGGCCGGGGTTATGTTGGGCCTGGCGTTCGCGTCGAAGTATCCTCCCATCCTCCTCGCGATCGGCGTGGGATGGCAACTGTTCGCGGGCGCTGGCACGTGGCGTGAGCGTGGCTGGAAGGTTGCACTTGCGGCCGTGGCGGCCGCGGTGACGGCTGTTGTGGTGATGCCCGGACTGTGGACCGAACCGATGCGCGTCTTCTGGGGTATGAGCACGCCGGGCGCAGACAACCAGTCGCTGGCCCTTGGTTCCTACCTGCGGCAACTCTTTGTACGCGCCGAATGGGATCAGCCGCTGGCGCATCCTGAACTTGGCGCGGTGTTCGTGATCTTCTGCGCCGCTGGCGCTGTGGTCGGGTTGCGTGATCGGACGATGCGGCGCACGGTCGCAGGCTGGCTGGTTGCGGGCGGCGTCTTTGTCGGGTTTCTGCTCTTCTTCCGTTTTCGGCCATTCCGCTACCTGGTGCCGCTGGTTCCTCTCGCGTGCGTGCTGGCCGCGCTTCCTTACGCCGTATTGCGCGCGCGGGTATCGCGAAAACTTGTTGTCGATCTCGCCGCGGCGGGCGCGGCGCTGCTGCTCTTCGCGCAGGCCGATATCGAGTACGCACTCGGGCGGCTGCGATTGGTGGACTCGCGCGTCGCGGCGGTGAACTGGTTGCGCGAGAATGTCGGACCGGGGAGCGCCGTTCTCTTCGTCGAAGAGCTTGCCGTATTGCCGTCGGAGCGTGCGCGTAGCGGCGCGCGAGTCGCGAGCGCGCCGTGGGACGAGGTCGAAGACGCGCTCGCGGATGGCCGATACGACTATGTCGTGGCGGGCCGATTGAAGCGGCCGGGAGGAGCGGAAATCGATGCCCGTGCGCAGCGGTTCATGCAGCAAGCCTTCTCATTGAGGCGATGCGTCGGCCAAAGGCCGACGGAGCCTGACCCGGGCTTCTGGCGCGGCAACGATCAGCTGGTTCTGATCTTTCAGCGACGGGCATTTTTCCAAGGGTTGGAAAAACTCCGGCTTGATCGCGCGGCGCCATCGGCTACCGTAGCAACATCATGGTGATCGGACTTCTACAGGCGCAGTTGAGCATTCCGGATTCGCATTCGCTGAAGGACAAACGGCATGTGTTGCGGAGTCTCAAGGACCGCGCGGTGAACAAATGGAACGTGAGTGTCGCGGAGACGGACAAGCAGGATCTCTGGCAGGCCGCGGAACTTTCGTTTGTCACCGTGGCGTCGCAACGTGACGTGGTGGACAAGCGCCTCGCGGAAATTGCCGACCAGCTCCGTTGCGACCCGCGCTACGTGCTCCTCGATTACACGACGCAGCTGCTGTAGTTCTCCGCCGCCCGCGGAGGGGCGGCCTACACCCGGCTACAGGGGGACCTTCATCCCAAAATCCCGCTCCAGCACATCCAGCAGTTCCGCGACGGGCAGGCCGACCACGTTTGTGTAGGAACCGCGGATGGCGCGGACGAGAAAGCTGCCGATGCCTTGGATCGCGTACGCGCCGGCTTTGTCCATGGGCTCGCCTGAGTTCACATAGAAATCAATTTCCTGCCGGGTGAGCTTCTTGAACTCCACGCGTGTCCGCGCGACAAGGCTTTGTTCCCTGCCGCCGCAACGCACGCAGACGCCGGTCATCACCTCGTGCGTGCGGCTGCTGAGCAGGTTCAGCATGCGACGCGCATCGGCTGCGTTGCGCGGCTTGCCGAGTATCGTTCGACCCAACACAACGATGGTATCCGCCGCGATGATGATCGGGCGATCGCCCACGCGCTGGGCGACGGCGTGGGCCTTGTCCCTGGCGGCGCGGCGCGCGAAGGCGACGGGCTGCTCGTTCGGACGCGGGCGTTCATCGGTGTCGGGCACGACGATGCGGAATCGCAGGCCGAGCTGTTTCAGGAACGCACGGCGGCGCGGGGAGGAGCTGGCGAGAATGATGGAAGAGCGCCTAATTCCAGTCGGCATGGAAGAACTCCCCGCGGGGTTTGTCGATGCGCTCGAAGGTGTGTGCGCCGAAGAAATCGCGCTGCGCCTGCAGCAGGTTCGCGGGCAGTTGCGCGCTGCGGTAGCTGTCGTAGTAGTTCAGCGCGGCGCTGAACGTCGGCACCGGGATGCCGAGGCGGACGGCCTCGCGCAGGACGCGGCGCCAGCTCGTCTGGGCTTTCGAGACCGCACGTTTGAAATACTTGTCGAGCAGCAGGTTTGGCAGGTCGGCCTTGCGGTCGAAGGCTTCCTGGATGCGGTTGAGGAACTGCGCGCGAATGATGCAGCCACCGCGCCAGAGCAGCGCGATCTGGCCGGGCTGCAGGCCCCAGCGATATTCGGCGTCGGCCGCGCGCATCATGGCGAACCCCTGCGCATAGGAGCAGATCTTGGAGGCATAGAGTGCGTTGCGGATGTCTTCGATGAACTTCACGCGGTCGCCTTTGAACGCGCCGCGCGGTCCTTTGAGCAGGCTGGCGGCGGCTGTGCGCTGCTCCTTCAGCGCGGACATGTTGCGCGCGAAAACCGCTTCGGTGATCAGTGTAAGCGGCACACCGAGGTCGAGCGCGACCTGGCTGGTCCACTTGCCGGTGCCCTTCTGTCCGGCGGCATCGAGGATCATTTCCACCAGCGGGTTGCCGGTCTCGGGGTCCTGTTTCCTGAGGACCTTGGAGGTGATCTCGATGAGGTACGAATCCAGCTCGGTGGCATTCCATTGTGCGAAGACATCGCCAAGTTCCGCGGCGGAGAGGCCGAGGGCCTGACGCATGAGCGCGTAGGCTTCGCAGATGAGCTGCATATCGCCGTACTCGATGCCGTTGTGGACCATCTTCACAAAGTGACCGGCGCCACCGGGGCCGATCCAGTCGCAGCAGGGTGCGGTGCCGGCCTTGGCGGCGATATCCTGAAAGATGGTTTTTACGTGCGGCCATGCGGCGGACGAACCGCCGGGCATGATGCTGGGACCTTTCAGAGCGCCCTCTTCGCCGCCGGAGACGCCGGTGCCGATGTAGAGCAGGCCGCGTGCTTCCGCTTCCTTCACGCGGCGCTCGGTGTCGGGAAAGAACGAGTTACCGCCGTCGATGAGAATATCGCCGGGTTCAAGATGCGGAACGAGTTGTTCGATCAGCATGTCTACGGCGGCGCCGGCTTTGACCATCATCATGATCCGGCGTGGCTTCTGCAGGAGGGCGACGAGTTGCTCGATCGAGTGCGCGCCGAGGATGGATTTGCCGGCGGCCGGCCCGCGCAGAAAATCGTCCACCTTGGACACGGTGCGATTGAACACGGCGACGGTGTGACCGTGGTTGGCCATGTTGAGCACGAGGTTCTCGCCCATCACGGCGAGGCCGATCAAGCCGATAGTTGCCTGGGACATGGGGCGCTCCTTGTTGTGACCCGTTCTTAATGTGCCACAAAACGCGGGGATGACAAGGAAACGCCGGGCTAGAGCGCGGAGCGCCAGCGTCGCGGAGAGAGGCCGGTTTTCTGCCGGAAGCGGCGGGCGAAGTAGTTCGCATTGTCGAATCCCGCCCGTTCAGCCACTTCCTGGATGCTGAGCGTAAGGTCGCGCAGCAGTTCCTGGGCGAGGGAGATGCGCATCCACGCGACGAAGGTGGAGAAGCTCTGCCCCATATGCTGGTGGAAGAGCGCGGAGAAATGGTTGGGCGACATGTGTGCGGCGCGGGCGATCTCGGTCACGCTGTAGGGCATCTCCGGATTCCGGCGCACCACGCCGGCCACGACTTGGACCAAGGCGGCGCCGGTGGATCGGCCAAGCCCCTCGAACTGGCGGCCGAGGCTTACGTTCAGTGCATCGCTGAAGGCTTTCTCCAATCGCGGTGCGCGCGGTTTCGCGATGGCCGGAGGTGAGGTGCGGGCCGCGAGCAGACCTGCGAGGACGACTGCGGCCACGTCGAGCAAGCGTTGCGCAAGAGCCAACTTGTGTCCCTTGAGACACGGCAGGGCATAGTAGGACTTGCGTAACTTCTTCATATCGATGTCGGCGCCCTTTACATGGCGTCGCGCTGCGCGCCAGCCGCCGTCGGTTGAGCCGGAGGAGAACGCGCAGGAGCAGATGACAAACAATTCCGGGGCTGCTCCGTCAGAAAAGACCACCGGCGCGGCCAGCAGCGAGACGCCCCCGTGACAACTGTGCTGGACGAGCCCGCGGTTGATGGCGGCAAACGAGGTGAGAGATCGGCAGGTTATGCATCGCTGGCTGCCGACTTCGCTGGCGCGCATCAGCTTGCAGAAGTCCGGGAGACGAATCAGGTCACCCGCGGTGACCACCTCGAGTTTCTCATTCTCCTTGGGGAGCAGAATCATCAGGCCAAGGCCGGTCTCTTCCCGAAGAAGAGCGTCCAGTTTCGCCATGGCCGGATGCCGGCAGAGCTCCACGGCCAGCGATTCCAGATGTGTGGCGGGTATCATGATTCACCTGTGCTGAAGCATAACATAGAAGCGTGCTATTGACCACGGCATAAATATTGCCACTGGGGGTAGAAATGTCTCCGTATTCGTAGGATAGTACTATAGGGGCGCAGCGCAGGCCGGGGTATTCTAGAGGTAGGAAGTAAACATAGCTGGACGCTGCGCGCGGGGTGACGGCGACCGGGAGGATGTTATGGATATTACCCGAAGGCGGTTTCTTCAGTACTGCGGGTTGTCCGCGGCGGCGATCGGGCTCGACTTCATGGACCTCGGGTTGTTGCGGCGCGCGCTGGCCAACCCCGCCGGTCCGGCGGTGATCTGGCTCCACGGCAGCTCGTGCACCGGCTGTTCGGTGTCGCTGCTGAACCGGATCTCGGATCTGCCGGGCGAACCGCCGACCGTGAAGGAAGTACTCACCGACGCCATCAATCTCGTATTCCACGCAACACTGATGTCGGCTGCGGGCGACTCCGCGGTGTCGGAGTTGAAGCGCGTGTACGAGCAGGGCGGCTACATTCTCGTTTGCGAAGGCGGTGTGCCGACGGCGTTCAACGGTGCGGCCTGCATCGTCTACAGCTTTAATGGTGAAGAGGTTCCCTACCAGAAGGCCGTGCAGGATATCGCCGCGCGCGCGGCTGTCATCATCAGTGTCGGCACGTGCGCTTCATTCGGCGGCATTCCGGCGGCCGGCGCGAATCCGACGGGCGTGGTCAGTATCGGGGAGCTGACGGGCCGGTCCACGATCAACATTTCCGGCTGCCCGGCGAATCCGGACTGGGTGGTCTGGGCGGTGGTGCAACTTCTCCTCGGGCGTTCGGTGGAATTGGACGGCAACAACCGGCCGGTGGATCTCTACCGCAAGACGATCGCGGGCGGCGCGGCACCGGACCTGATTCACGACAAGTGCCCGCGAAACATCTTCGTCAACCCCGGAGCGCCTGCGGAAGCGACCAGCTTCGCGGACTGCAACGGACGCTGCCTGATTCAGCTTGGCTGCCGCGGTCCGAATACGAAGGCGCGCTGCGAAGCGTGCTGGAACGGCATCGCGGGACAGGGCCACTGGTGCATCGGCGTGAACTCGCCGTGCCAGGGCTGCGTGGAGCCCACGTTCCCCGGACCGCACTCGTTTTTTGAGCCGTACAACCCGTAGTCGGGACTGGAGGCCAGCATGCCCGTTATAGCCGCAGCCATTGACCCGGTCACAAGGATCGAGGGTCATCTCAAGGTGGACGTCGACGTGGATACGATCGGCGGCGTACAGCAGGTGGTCAACGTTCGCACGGTCGGCACGCTGTTCCGCGGATTTGAAAAAATCCTCGAAGGGCGTGACCCGCGCGACGCGCCGATCATCACTTCCCGCATCTGTGGTGTGTGTCCCACATCGCACGCGATGGCGGCGGTGTTGGCGCTCGACCAGGCGATCGGGGTTACTCCGCCTGCCACGGCGCGCATCCTGCGCAACCTCGTGCACGGCGCGTGTTATCTCGAATCGCACATCCTCCATTTCTATCTGTTGTGCATGCCGGACTACATCCGCGGGCCGGGTATGGCGCCGTGGCAGGCGGGCTGGGATGTGGGTGATCGCGTCGACAAGGCGACGGCCGGGGTGTTGCTGGGTCATTACCTGCAGGCCGTGAACGTGCGACGCACATGCCACGAGATGGGCGCGATTTTCGGCGGCAAGTTGCCGCACACACCGGCATACATCGGCGGCGGATTTACGGCGGTGGCGTCGTCGGGCGACAAGACGCTCTTCCAGTCGAAGCTCAACGAGATCATCGCGTTCATCCGCGACGTGTACATGCCGGACGTCGAGAGGCTGGCCTCGCTGTATCCGGACTACTTCGCCATCGGCCGCGGCTACGGCAACCTGCTGTCGTTCGGCGCGTTCGAGTTGAATGACGCGGGCACGTCGAAGCTGTTCACGGCGGGGCGCACGCTGGACGCGCAGCCGTCGGTATTGGGATTCGACCAGGCGGCCATCACGGAACATGTGGCGTATTCATGGTATGACAATGCGTCGAACAACCTGCATCCCGCCGTTGAGGACACGGTGGCCGTGCATCCCAAGGGCGATGCCTATAGCTGGCTGAAGGCGCCACGCTACAGCGGTGCGCCGTATGAATGCGGACCGCTGGCGCGCATGTGGATGCTGGGCGAATACCAGAATGGCGTGTCGGTCATGGACCGGCATCGCGCGCGGGCGCATGAGGCGTTGAAGATTGCGCTGGCGATGCAGGACTGGCTGACGGCGTTGTCGACCGATACGAGCGCCTACACGCCGTGTTCGATCCCCTCCTCGGCGACGGGCATTGGCCTGACGGAAGCGCCGCGCGGCGCACTGGGGCACTGGATCGGAATTGCCGACGGACACATCTCTCATTACCAGGTGATCACGCCGACGTGCTGGACGATTTCGCCGCGCGATACGGGCGGGCAGCTTGGCCCGCTGGAGAAGGCGTTGATGGGTACGCCGGTCGCCAATGCGGAGAAGCCGGTGGAGGTGTTGCGCGTGATCCATTCGGTCGATCCGTGCCTCGATTGTGCGACGCATGTGATGCGGGTCAAAGATGGGGCCGTGGTCTGCAAGACCGGAACATGCCTGATGTAAACATGAAGAAGAAGACCGTCATTCTGGGCGCGGGCAATCTGCTGATGTCCGACGATGGCGCCGGGGTTCACGCCCTTTGGCTGCTTCGGGCTGACCCGTTGCCGGGCATGAAGCTGGTCGACGTGGGGACCGCGGTGCTGGATGCCGTGCCGCACATCGACGGGGCCGGGATGGTGGTGATTCTGGATGCGGTGGAGGGTGGTGGTGCGCCGGGCGATGTCTACGTGTTGCACCCCGAAGATATCCGGCAGGGCGGCAATGCAGCCTCGGTGCACAGCCTTGGCTTGCTGGACAGCTACCGGATGCTTTGCCCCGGCAAGGCGTTGCCCCCGGCGGTGATTGTGGGCGTGGAGCCGGCGATGCTTGGCTACGGGACGACGTTGTCGCCGGCCGTGGAGGCGGCGTTGCCGCGGATGGCGGAGGCGGTGAGATCAATTGTGGAGCGGGCCCTGCACCCCGCTCAAGGAGTTCCATCATGAGGACGAATATCCGCTTCAAAACCCTGATGTTGGTTGTGACCGGCCTGATTGCATCGGCCGGCCTTGTCATGGCCGTGTCGACGGACGGGACTGCCACCTTCCGCGTGAGCACAAAATCATACAGCGGCGCGTATTCGCCAAACCACGTTCTGGCCATCTGGGTCACGGACGCGCAAACCAACTTTGTGAAGACCCTCAAGCGGCAGGCCGCCACGCGCATCCGCTACCTCTACCAATGGGGCGATGTCTCGAAGAGCAATGTGGTCGATGCCATCACGGGCGCAACGCTGGGCTCGCACCAGACCCATACGCTGACGTGGAACTGCCGCGACGTAAGCAACGTCGTTGTTCCTGACGGAACGTACCGTTTCTACGTGGAGTTCACAGAAGACAATGGGCAGGGACCGTGGACCTCCACGAGCATCGTTTCGTTCGTTAAGGGCGGCTCCAGCGTCACCTCCTATCCGCCGAGCCAGGCCAACTTCACGAACATGATGATCGTCTACATTCCGGCGAGCATTCCGAATTCCTCGATTCCCGGCACGCTGCAGGCGGAGGACTACAGCACCTTCAGCGACACGACAGTGAGCAACCAGGGCGGTGTGTATCGCAGCGACGACGTCGATATTGAAGCCTGCGTGGAGGGCGGATACGACGTGGGCTGGATCGCCGCTGGCGAATGGCTCGGATTCGTCGCGGATGTGGCGACGACGGGCGTGTACGATCTCCGGTTCCGCGTGTCTTCGGGCGTGAGCGGCGCAAAATCGCTTCATGTCGAGGTGGACGGCACGAACGTGACCGGCGCGGTGACGTTTGACACGGGCGGCGCGGGTTGGCAGGTGTGGACGAATGCCTGGGCGAGCAACATCACATTGAATGCGGGTGCGCGGCAGGTGCGCGTGGTCATGGACACCGCGGACTTCAACTTCAACTACATGGCGGTCACCCCCACCCCGGTCCACGACATTGCCGTCGACAGCATTGTATCCGGAGCCTTCATTCCGCCGGGATCGGTTACCGACGTGGTTGTGGTCGTGACGAATCGCGGGAACTACACCGAATCCTTCACCGTAGCGCTGACGAACCTGACCGATCACGTGCTGATCGGATCACGCAGCGCGACGGGGTTGCCTGCGGGTGGACGGACCAATGTCGCTTTTACGTGGAACACGGCGACCTCGTCGACGGGCTATCACCAACTGGTTGCATCGGCGGGGCCTGTTGCCGGAGAAACGCGCACAACCGACAACGTGATGACGGGCTCGGTGCTGCTGGCGCAGGGAATTGCCACGAACAAGATCATTCTGAAAGGCAGTACATGGCGCTACCAGGATGAGGGGTTGAATCTCTCGGGTACGCCGTGGCGCGAAGCCTCGTACTATGATGGACATTGGGCCGCGGGCGCGGCCGTTCTCGGGTTCGGCAACGGAGGCGAGGCCACGGTGCTCGCCAATCCGGCGTCCGCGACCAATGCCCTCAACCTGTTGAACGCGAGTTTCGAACTGGCGGGTGTGGGCGGCGCCAGCTTCGCGTCGAACTGGAACGGCGAGGCGCAGAACGGCGTCATCATGGGCGGGTCGTGGGGCGGTGCATCGCGTGAGTCGTGGCGGGCCCACAGCGGATCGTGGCAAGGCACGGTGCACGACTGGGGCGCGAGCGGCATAGGCGCCGGGTTCTGGCAACAGGTCACCAACAATCTCGGGCCGGGCTCCATATGGACCGCCGGTATCTGGGCGTGGAATGACAACGGGCAGTCGGGCATCTACTTCACGAACGCCTCGGGCAAATACACGCTGAAGATTGAGTGGTACGATGCGGCCCAGCAGCTTATCTCCCAGGAATCGGCCGGCATCTCCCTCCCCGGCGAAGTGTGGACGCGCGGCACCGTGCAGGGCGTCGCGCCTGCCGGCACGGTCTGGGTGCGCTTCATCGTTGGCGTGGAAGCCATGAGCGCGGGCGGGTCGCTACAGTTCGATGACGCGACGCTGACCGGCACACAGGCGGGTCGCACGACGTGGTACTTCCGGCGCGATGCGTATTTGGATGCCACCCCGCTTCTCGCAACGGTCAACCTGCGACGCGATGACGGCGTGGCGCTTTATGTCAACGGCACCGAAGTGATGCGCGACGGTTTGCCGACCAACGCGCTAACCTCGGCGACCACGGCAACGAACGCGGTGTATGGCGGTGCGGAAACGAATTACATCAGCCGCTCGATCAATCCGTCGGCGCTCAGGTCGGGCCGTAATGTGGTTGCCGCCGAAGTACACCAGGCGCCGGGGGCCTACCCGATGGTGTCGTCGGTCTGGATCAACGAGATTCATTACGACAACACCGGCACAGATACGAACGAAGGCGTCGAGGTCGCGGGTGCCGCGGGTACAGACTTGGCGGCATATCGCCTGCTGATGTATGACGGCGGAGCGAATATCTACCGTACCAACGCGCTGACCGGCATCCTTCCCAATCAGACGAATGGTTGCGGCGCATTGTGGTTCAGTATCGTTGGCATGCAGAATGGGCCGGCCGACGGCGTGGCGCTGGTTCGCTGGCCGACCGGCGTGGTTCAACTGCTGAGCTACGAAGGGGTTTTCACCGCCTCGGTTGGAGCCGCAGCCGGCATGGTCGCCACGGATATTGGCGTGTCCGAGGCGAGTACGACACCGCTCGCGCAATCGCTGCAACTGGTCGGCACAGGTGTTGAGTATTCGGCGTTCTCGTGGAGCGGCCCGGCCACATCTTCCACAAATGCGCTCAACAGCGCCCAGGTCATTCCTTCGCCCGAAGCTGCCGATCTGGCGTATGACCTTGAACTCGTAACCGTGGTGCCGGTCCTTGCGTTGCAACACCAGGTGGGCATTACGGCACTGGATGCCCCGGACAATCTGCTTTCCGGTGATCAGGGGGTCTTTCACATCGGCGTCACCAACGCCGGGCAGGCCGTGGAAACCTTCACCGTCGTACTGGTCGATACCAACACGGGCGTGGTCGTTGGATCGCGCGTAGTCAGCAACCTCGTTGCGGGTGGAGTGACAGAGGTTCAATTCTTGTGGAGTACGTTGGGCGTGTCCTCCGGCACCCATGGCCTTGCGGCGTACACGGTGCTCGGTGGCGTCACGAATTATGCGGGCGTGGCGAACGCGGCGACAACGTTCAGCGGCGCGGGATTCGGTCTGAATGCCGTCAACGCGACGGGCTCGATCGGCGGGCGTTGCTCGGCGGTGGCCGCCTCGGGCAACGTACTTGTCGTGGGAGTGGGCGCCACATTGGAAGTGTGGGATCGGACCAGTCCGCTGGCTCCGGCCAAGGTCGGGGCCCTGCGGCTCCCCGGCATGATGGAGGCCGTGGTGATCAACGGTTCTTATGCGTACGCGGCGTGCGGCGCGGCGGGTGTCCAGTTTGTCGACATCTCAACGCCGGCCCGTCCCGTGCATGTGAACTCATTCGACAGTTCGGGTGATGCCCGCGCGCTGGCCTGCTCCGGCAACTACCTCTACGTGGCGGATGGCATCGCCGGGCTCCGCATCATCAACATCGCCAACCCGCTCTCCCCCTCTCTGGCGGGTGCGTGGTACTCGACCGGCCCCGCGATTTCCGTGGCCGCCGCTTCGTCGCGCGCTTACGTGATGGATGAATACGCGGGGCTGCTGATTCTCGACGTATCATCGCCGGCGGCGCCTTCACTGCTCGGGACGTACTCCGGCCTGACCGCCGCGCGCGGATTGGCGCTGAGCGGCAACACGGCGGTGATTGCGGACGACAACGGCAAGCTCTCTCTTATCAATGTGGCGACACCTTCGGCGCCCACGCTCTCGGGCAGCTTGAACCTGGGCGCGTTCAGCGGATCGATCGCGGCGACGGGCAGCGTGGCCTACGTGGCGGCGGGTGATGCGGGACTGCTGACGATCAACCTGGCCGGTCCGTCCGTGGCCCACACCAACGCGACGGCCGACGCGGCGCTGGCGGTCACCTTGGCCGGGTCCTCAGTGACGATTGCGTCCAGCTATGCGGGCGTGCAGACATTCGATGTCTCCTCGCCGCTGGCACCCTCTCTGCAGGGGACGTATCCGGCGGGCTATCGCGTGTCGGATGTTGCGGTGAATGGGCCGCTGGCCTACATCGCCGCCGGCGAGCGCGGGCTTCAGATCTTCAGCATCAGCAACGCGGCGATGCCGGTGGCGCTCGGTTCCGTTTTGGGTATCGGTAATGCGCGCAGCATCGGGCTGTCGGGCGGGCTCGCGGTGGTGGGCGACGGCATCAGCGGCGCGCGCGTGGTGAGTGTGACAAATCCGGCTGCACCGTACATTCTCGGCACGTTCACGAGCACGAACCTGGTGTTTGTGCGGAGTGCCGCGGTGTCGGGCTCGCGGGCGGCCGTTACGGACGGGCGTCACATTCTGCTGCTCGACCTCAGCAGTCCGTCTTTGCCGACACAGCTCGGGGAGTATCTGTCGGACGGGTATGTGTTCGATTTGGCGATGAATGCAAACCATGTGTTTGCCGCGGCGGGCGGCGACGGTCTGCGCATCCTGTCGGTACCGGCTCTGTCACCGGTAGGTCTCTATGACACGGCGGGGATGGCCGTGGCGGTCACGCTGGATGGAACGAAGGCACATGTGGCGGATGGCGCCGAGGGCTGGGTGTTGCTCGACGTGAGTGCGCCGGCCGCGCCCGCGCTCGTCAACGCCTCGGCGGGCCAGGGGCCCGTCGATGACGTGGCGGTGTCGGCCTACCTGGCCACCTACGGCGGGTCTTCGGCATTGCTCGAGGCCATGGATATTTCGACGCCGCTCACGCCGGTCTCCAAGTCGTCACTCGGTCGCGTGACTCGAATCCTGCGCCTGGCGGCGTCGGGGCCGTACGTGCTAACGGCGGAGGATGACGCGGGGCTGGGTCTGTTTGACGCGGTGCCGGACGATCACGATCTGGACCGGATGTCCGATGCCTGGGAACAACAGATTGCCGATGCCAATTTGAGTGACGCCATATTCGGGCCGGCCGACGTGCTGCCGGGCGACGACTTTGACGGCGATGGCCTATCCAACTACGGTGAGTTTGTTGCGGGTACGGATGCGCGCGATTCCCAGTCGGTATTTGCCGCGACGGTTCCGGCGCAGCCGTCGGGAGCTTCGTTCGTCGTGCATTGGCACAGCGTGGCTGGCCGGACCTACACGCTGTACCGCTCGGTGGATTTGACGCAGGGCTTCTCGCCGATTGCGACGGGGCTTGGGGCGACGGCGCCGATGAACAGCTACACGGATACGGTCAGCAGTGTGACCTCCGCGTACTACATGGTGGGCGTCAAGGATTAGCGATTTCCACCTTCTCCGGGGTGCGCGCGGTGGTGCCGACCATGCCGCGGAAGAGGCCGTCGAGCAGAACGCCTTGCAGGCCAATCTTCGCCGAGGAGAGCGGGGTCCAGCATTCCCAGCCCGTGATGGGCCGGCTGTCCGCGGCGGCCTTGAGCCAGCGATCGAGTCCGGCGACGGAGGTCACCGCGCCGTCGAGTGAATACAAATTGATGTATTGCACGCCGCGGCCCAAGGCTACGCCGGCCACTTCCTCCAAATCGTAGACGGAGCGCATACCGTCGAGGTATTCCATGAACTCATCGCCGCCGCCAAAGAGCTCGGCCCGCTCGCGATGCTCTGGAATATTGCGCTGGTCGCCCAGCAGGCCGAGGTCCAGCGCGGCGCGCTCGCCGAAATATTCATGCGCGAGTTCTGCGTAGCGGTTGATCATGGCCACGTATTGCGGCTGCGAGGCCTTGTAGCGGTAGGAAATGAACGACGCGCGATCCCAATGGATCATGCTGAAGGGAGCGTTCAGCGCATCCTGCACGGCGATGTTGTCGTGCCGGAGGAAGTCGAGAAACGCCCGGTTTCCGGCGCCCATCACGTTCATATGCGCCGTGTGAAGATCGTCGATGAGCGCATTCAGGCGCGTGACCGATTGCTCGAAGCGTTCCGGGTCCTGTTCCGCGCGCAGGGTCTCGGCAAGGGAGATCAGCCGTCCATGCCGGGCGATTTCGAAAAGTCGCTTGCCGAGCAGGGGCGAAGGTTCGCAATCGAAAACCACCCACTGCACGCCCAGATCTGCGCGCTGCGCCCACGCGGTAAAACGGAGCGACAGGTCGCGAATGGCATCGACAGTTTCCTCGCCCACGTAGAGATGATCCTCATAGGGCAGCAGAAACCAGGCGGCAACGTTCACGTTCTGGCGGCGGGCCTCGCGACAAAGTTCGGCCAGCGCGGGATCACCGACGTCCAGCGGGCCGACGTGAAGGAGCAGGTCGCAGTTGTAAGCGGCCAGCACCGGCAGCGTGGGTATCACGTCGTTGTACGGCATGAACTCGCACCAGATGGCGAGCTTCGCGCGGGCGTGCGGGGGTGTTGCGGGAGGCGGCGTGTGGCATCCCGCACCGAACACAACAAGCACGAGAACGACCGTGACGGCAAAGCGGCGCATCATCTCGCCGCCTTTCGCAGACGCGCCGCAAATGCGCCGTCGGTTGAGGTTTCCGGCGGGAGCAGCAGTCGCTGTTCTTCGAGCGAAAACAACGGGTGACCGGCGAGCCATGAGTTGACCATACCGAGGTTCTCTTCAGGCTCGAGGCTGCAGGTGCTGTAGACGATGACGCCGCCAGGTTTCACCAGGCCTGCTGCGCGGTCTAGAATGGCTCTTTGCACAGCGTTGAGTTTGGCAAGACGCTCCGGCGAGAAACGCCAGCGTGCGTCCGGCCTGCGGCGAATAACGCCCGTGTTCGTGCAGGGAACATCGAGAAGAATCCGGTCGAACCCCTCCCCCGCCAGTTGAAGCTCGTCGGGCGTCGACGGCCATTGCGATGCGTCGCCTTTGACGATCCGCACGTTGGCGAGCTGAAGCCGTTCCACGTTTTCCAGCAGGCGTACGATGCGGTCCTCGTGGAGTTCCATGGCCACCAGTTCGCCCTGCCCGTGCATCTGTTCGGCGAGTACGACGGTCTTGCCGCCGGGAGCGGCGCAGGCATCGAGCACGCGCTCGCCGGGTTTCGGCGCCAGGAGAAGCGCGGCGACAGCGGCGGATGGATCCTGGGCGAAGAACCATCCTTCACGAAAACCGGGAAGGTCGGTGAGCTTCACGCCGCGCCCGACGACGAGACAGGACTCCGCAGCGAAGGGATGCGGATGGGTCTCTATTCCGGCGTCGCGAAGAGCCCGGGTGAAGGTGTCCATGTCGGCCCGCAGCGAATTCAGTCGCAGCACGGTTTCGGGCCGTGAGTTGTTCCACTCGCAGAGGTGCCGGGCCGTGTCCTGCCCGAACGCTGCGGTCCAGCGGTCGAAGAGAACATCGGGATGCGACACGCGCACCGCGAGAGGCGCCCGGGCCAGCGCCTGTTGGAGTTCGGCGCGTTCCCGCTGGACGCGGCGCAGGACGGCATTGACGAGGCCGGCTTTCTGGGGGCCCGCTTCGGCCTTGGCCGCCTCGACGGTAGCGTGAACTGTTGCGAAATCCTGCTGGTCGTCCATGAAAAGCAGTTGGTAGAGGCCGAGAAGCAGGCACGCGTGGAGGGCGGGCTTCGGCGCTCGCGGCACAAGAAGTTCACACAGAAAATCCAGGGCCCGGAACTGGCGAACCACGCCATAGACGGTTTCCATGACGAAGGCGCGGTCGCGGGCAACAGACTCGATCAGCCGATCAGGGAAATCGCCGGTTTGCAGCCAGCGCGCGATCGCGCGGGCGGCAACCTGCCGTGATGTTCCGGGACTTTGTGGTTCCGCCTTGGTCATGGGACAACAGAGTAACCAAAGGGGGCGAATCGGTAGAGTTCTTTTGCGGCCCGCGTGGCCGGCTTAACGCGGAGGACGTGGCCGGTGCGGTATGCGTTGCCCGGTTTGCGGCACGTTGTAGATGTTGGTGTTAACCTTTTCCGGTGGCTGTTCCCGGGGGATTTTCTTGTCCGAAATTTTCCAGACACTCTTGAGCACATCCAGACTGGATGGCTGCTCCAGTTCGTCCGATTCACCGCCGCCGTCAAAAAGTCGCATGATTTTTGGGGACCCCTTGAAATCCGCTTTGTCCGATGCTCAGCGCAACCTAACCCATCTTGCCCTCTCTGTAAAGCGGGTCACCTTGTAGGGCTTTCCTCACAATGACGGGAGGCTGGTGTCGGCATTGACGGCGCGGCCTGCGGGCGGCATGATGCAGGGCGCATGGTGACACGATTGCTTCGCATCGCCGTTCTTATGCTCGTTCTCCTGGCGGGTTCCGGGTGCTATGTCCGCGACCTGCGGTGGATGCCGTTGAGCCCTCCACGCAACCGCGCGCCGAAGGAAATGGTGCTGGACACCACAGGTTACTGCACGTGTGGAAAGTGCTGTAGCTGGAAGCGTTCGTGGTTCTTCGGCCAGCCGGTGTACTCCTCGGGGCCGATGAAGGGAAAACCGAAGAAGGTGGGTATCACGGCGAGCGGCGTGAAGGCCCGTCGCGGCACCATTGCGGCGGACACGAAAGTCTTCCCCTTCGGTACCATCATATACATTCCGGGCTACGGCTACGGGCGGGTGGAGGATCGTGGCGGCGCCATCCATGGCAACCACATTGATCTGTTCTTCCCGCGTCATTCCGAGGCGATTCGTTGGGGGCGCGTCAAGAAAAAGGTGAAGGTCTGGCTACCGGTACGGTGAGGTGTTCCGGCCCTCTCGTTTCTTTTTGTTCCCAACCCTCTGGCGTGGTACATTTCGGCGGTGCTTTACCCACAGGAGGTGCATAGTGAAGCGCGTGTTATCAGTAGTTGCAGTGGTAGTGCTGTGCGCAGTCTGGGCCGGCGTGAGCTTCGCCCAGGAAGCGGCGACCGGTGCCCAAATGGAACAGGTCGAGTCGACGCTGATCAAGGAGATCAGCTATGACGCGGCAACGCAGGTTCTGACGGTGGTCTTCGTGAACAGCGAAGACGTGTATGATTACAGGGGCGTGCCCGCGGCCGTCTACGAAGAGTTGAAGAAGGCGGAATCGAAGGGCTCCTACTTCGTGAAGAACATCAAGGACAAGTACGAGTTCACGAAGCGCTGAACTTTCTGACCTATCGGAAAAGAGAAACGCCCCGGGTCTCCCCGGGGCGTCTTCTTTTTCAAACTATGGAAATTGCTGCTGTTTTATCGGCGGTCTTCGCGGGGCCGCGCTTCATTGACGCGCACAGGCCTCCCTGCAATCTCCTTGTTATTGACGGCCTCAATGGCCTTGCGACCTTCCTCGTCGTTCGGCATCTCAACGAAGCCGAAGCCGCGAGAACGGCCTGTCTCTTTGTCCATGATGACTCGCGCTGACGTGATCTGCCCAAACGCCTCAAAGGCTGAGCGTATATCTTCGTCCGTCGCCGTGTAGGACAGATTCCCTACATATATGTTCACTCGTCGCTCCTCATAACCGCCGCTCATGACTACACCATACTCTCATCGGGCCAGCAGCTCAGGAGCCCGAAGGAGTAACATGGCGCATACAGTACGTTGCCGCCTGCAGGCGCGCAAGGGGATTGTTGAGGCTTCTGCGGGGCGGAAAAGCCTTGTTGGCGCGGCTACGGAAGCACGTCCGCATCGCCGGCGACATCGATTTCTGCCGCCTCTCCGAAGGGGCCTGCGTCCGCCAATTGAGGACGAAGATGCCAGTGTCCCAAATCGGTGACCGTCACGGTGATCCACACTTTCTCTCCGAACCGCGCGGCCTTCACGGGCAGTAACTGCACGCCGCCCCGCGGATTCTGCAGGGCCACCCACACGGTTCGCGGCTGATTCTCCTGCGCTGCATCCCACGTGATCGAGCCGGTGTTGATGAGTTCCAACCTCACAAGCTGACGGGCGGTCACGCGAATCGGTTCCCCGGGAACGCGGTCGACGGGCTTGCCGTCCACTTCCACCCGACCCCACTCGGCGTTGATGCCTTCGATGGCCGCAGGGGCTTGGTAGGCTTCACCGCCAACAGGGCGGAGGAGGACCTCGCTCGTCCGCCGCCCGAATCCCGCCCGCCGCACTTCAATGAGACGCCGGGCGGCGGTCGCGTCCGCATAATCCTTCTTCCACTGATTCCACAAGGCGGATAGGCCCCTCGCGTCCGCATCGCGATGGACTTCGCGTCCCTGCCAGGTGGCGGGAACATCGCGTTCGATGCGCAGGCGGTGTGCGAATTCCCGGTAGGTCTCCGCGGCCGGGCGTGGCTCGCCATCCGGACTCACCACTCCGTAATCCCCGCGCTCTTCCGGACACTCGCCCGGCGTGTAACGCCAGCCGATGCAGGATGCGGAGTAGGATCGCAGCGCCAGATTGAACATCTCATCACACACACGCGCCTGGTTCTTCAGGCCTGCCGGCGCAGGGGGATTGCCGACGGGCGCGCCGAACCGGAGCCATGCGACGGGCTTGCCATCGAGCATGCCACGGGCATAGGCGGTCAGGAAACCCGCAGCGTTGAAGTCATCCGTTGCCCCGTGAAGCTCGTTGCCCTGAATGGCGGCAAAGTCGAAATGTGCGGCACCCGCCGAGGAATCCAGCGGCAGATACGCGTTGCCTGCCGCCGAGCCCGTGCCGAGAAAACCCGTCTGTAGCGTGACCAACTGCCGGCAGCCGGCATCGCGGATTGTGCGGACCACGCGGCCCAACTGGCGGCTGGCGTAGTCGTCCACAAACCGTCGGTAGACCGCGACCGCGCCCCGGTAGTCTCCATCCACGCTCAACTCCATATCGCTGGGGCCGGTGATCTTCCTGCCCGCGCGCCAGAGTGGCCGCCCGATCACCTCTTCGGCGTGCTCGACAGATCCGTACTGCTCGAGCAACCAGCTGTGCCAGGCCTCGTCGAACCGGCAGCGCTCGGCGTATCGCCCGACCCGTGCGTCCGTCGCCACGGCCATGGCCCACACGCGGGACTGATCTTTCAGCCCTGCGGCGTCGAGCATCCTCCGGAGTTTCCCCACATCGGGGGCCATCGGATCGAGATCCTCAAGGGCCAGGTAGACCCACAGACCGCGCCGGGTGGCCTCATCGAGGAAGAACCGAAGCTGCGGGGCTTCGTCTTCGTCGTGATAGGCGATGGCGATGGTATTGACGCCAATGCCCTCGATGATCGCCAGGTCGCGGCGGACCTGTTCGGGATCGAAGCAGGCGGGCGACAGCCAGCGCGACATGCGTTTGGGGCTTGCGCTTTCGAGCCCCGGCGGCGCGTACGAAAAGCCGAGAAGGAAAAGCGGCCGGCCACCCAGCGTGAAGCGCGCCCCGGATGTGCTTATCCAGGGGCCTTGCATCGAGGAGTCGGTTGCCGGAAGTATCTTGATGGGCTGCTCGATGAAATCGTAGACGCGGTCGGATTCTTCCGCATCCTCGATCGACACACGAATCAGGTAATTGCCGGGCCCGTCCGCCATGTCGGGTACACGACCGAGGTGGATGGTCGCCGGGCCGCCGGGTTGCGAGGGAGCCATCACGATGCGGCGCGCGGGGTACGATTCACCTTCGCGAATCAGTTCGGCGGCCACGCGCAGCGTCGCCGCGTACTTGGGGTTTGTGGTCCAGCGCGCGCTGACATCGAGCGTATCGTCCGGATCAATGGTGAAGCGGTCGCAACCCGCCTGGTAGAGAAACAGGCCGGAGTACAAACGCGAAACGCACTCGGACACCATCTCCTCGATCAACTCGCGCGCCGTCGAATCGGGGTCCATGCCTATCCAGGCCCAGCGTCGTGCCGGTCCGTTGGTGCGTGGCTCAATGAACAACGAAGCGGGCCACCCGCCGACGCGTTGGTTCTCGCTGAAGGCGGTGTAGACGGGAATCCAGCGCGCGGGAGAACCCTTTTCGCCACCCCAGCCCCGCTCGGTGGGATAAGGACTCTGCATGCGTGTATGACCGAGGTAGAAGCGGTCATCCGCACCTTCCGGACGCACCTCGGGCGCGCGAAGGTCGTAGTAGCGGCACGGCGGCGACATGAGCGGAATGTCCGGCCAGGTGGTGGCTTCAGCCGGAGGGCGCGGATCGGCGGCCAAGCGTACTTCGGAGATGTCGAACCGGTGATCGCCGGGTTCCTGCGGCGATACGGCAACGAAAAGGCCGATCGATATCTTCTTCACGCGGGCGAGCGAGAAGGTTGCGTCGGGGCGTGCCCGCCCGACGGCACGGAACGTGGCTGCATGCAGCGTGTGGACTTGCCAGTCGCTCGTGAGTGGCGCGGTGGCATACCATGCGCCGACGTTTCGTTCTTCGCAGATCACCACCAACTGCGCTGTCCTGTCGTCGCCGCGCGCGTGAAAGGCGAGCGTGTTCTCTTCCTCCCGGATCGTGCCCTTGGGAATCGTGTCCAGCACGAGCGCGTCCCATCGTGTCAGTCCGCGGATTTCGACGGATACACCGGGCCACGGCAGCGTTTGATCCGCGGCGGCCAGGCGAACCGCGCCGCGCATGGCGCCGGAGTCATTCAGGTGTTGCCAGGCCAAGAGCGATGAGAACCCGTCCACCACCCGCGCGGAGGCCAGCAGGTCCTGCTTCAGGCGTTGCTCGGTCTGCGGTTTCCCATCCACCATGCAAACGCGCGCGCGGAAGGGATCGCAACCAAGGAAGACAGCTGCACCACCGGCGTCGAGGTAATCGCGGAGCGGAGTCCACGCCTGCATCGGGAGCCGGCTCAGTTCGGGAATGATCAGGATGCGCTGTTCATCGGCCATGCGCGCGAGCGTCTGCGGGAAGTCGGCGGCGGAAAGGTGCTCGGCCCCGGGGAACATGTGGGAGAGGATGTCCATCGCGATGCGCGCGGCGCGGTTGGACGTGGCGGGCTCGGCCAGGACAATCGCGGAGGACGGCGGCACAGCCCGCACGCGATGCTGCTTGCGGTGGCCGCAGGAACACAACAGGAGAAGTACGGCAGCACCGACCCAACACCACGTGCCGTTTTGCCTCAACATTCGCTGGATAGTGACAGACTTCAGCCCGGCCTCTACGTTGAAAATCGGCGGTTTCGCCTCATCGCGCCGCCGACGTTATTGTCGCTCGAACCTGTAAAAGGGTATAGTTTATTCATTGTCATCCCGGAAAGGACAATCGGCATGAAGCACGACGTTACGACACGCGCCCGGCAGGCTTTTACACTGATCGAAATGCTCACGGTCATTGCGATCATCGCCATTCTCGCGGCCTTCCTGGTGCCGGCGATCAACTCCAGCATCGAGCGCGGCCGCCGCACCTATTGCCAGAACAACATGGGCCAGCTTGGCAAGGCGCTGAACATGTGGTCCGACGCCAATCGCGAACGCCTGCCCGCCGTGTCCCTGAACGCGCAGTCCTACTGGGATCTCCAACTCCTGCCGTATATGAACAATGCCACCAATGTGCTCGTTTGTCCGAGCGATCCCTATACCGGCGGTAGTGGCGGCAACCCTCGGACATACGCCGTCAACGGCGGTACGGAAACCGCGCCCAAGTTTCCCTTCGGCAACCCCGGCGGCTCACCCTCCGGTCCGCTTCGCTTCGGCGACCTCGATTACAACAAGGGTGACATGATTCTCATCGGCGAACGTCCGGGCAATAATGCGGGCGACCGCGGACTTGTCGGCGGAGTAAAATTCGCCGCGATGGAGCATGTTGCGGCTCAGGTCCACGAGCGCGGCAAGGGCGGGAACTACCTCATGTCCAGCATGGCGGTGAAATACATGCGGGCCGACGAAACAGCGTTCGCAACAGCCTTGGGTGCGAAAGGGAATCTCTGGACGCTGTACACGGGGGACTGATCAGGCGGTGTTTCACGCGTTTGAGACGTGGAAACCGAGAGCGCGGATTTTCTCGATCAGCGCGTCCCCCGCGTGCTCACATGTGACGCGCGTCGCTGCGAACTCGCGCCGTGCCGGATACTCCCGCCGAAGATCGTCGAAGTGCATCGCCCGCGTGGCATCGTCCTGCGCGGATTCCACGCCGCGCCGCAACGCCAGATCGTCACCCTCAATGTTGTAGGCAACTTTCAGCACTTCCCAGAGGGCGCTTTCATCGCTCTTTCCGCGCGCATCAATGTGGATCGAATAGCCCGTTGGGAGGGATCGCTCGTTGGGCTTCCATCGCGGTTCCACTTCAAGAAAATGGCACAGCTCCTTGTACACCGAGACGGTTCCATTGAGGCGCCCCTCGAAGGAGTATCCCGCGATGTGCGGCGTGCCGAGATCGACGCGCGCCAGCATCGCGGGCGACAGGTACGGCTCATCTTCCCAGACATCCAGCACGGCATGCCGGACCACACCGCGCTCCAGCGCCAGCGTGAGGCTCTCCGAATCCATCACCTCCCCGCGCGCGGCGTTGATGAAGAACGAGCCCGCCCGGAGATGCTCGAAGAAATGGCAGTCCGCCATATGGTAGGTCGGAAACGGTCCGCGTTCCGTCAGCGGCACATGCAGGGACACGATGTCCGACAGTTCCAGCAGCGGTACGAGTTCGATGTACTCGGGTTCGCCCGTGGTCACCGCCAGCGGCGGATCGTTTCGCAGCACGCGCAGACCGATGGCTTCCGCCTTCTTCGCCACACGGCTGCCGACCTCCCCCACCCCGATCACACCCAGCGTGCGTCCGGAGAGAGGCATCGACTGGCGATGTGCCACGCAAAACAGCGCCGCCATCACGTACTCGGCCACGCTGTTCGCGTTGCAGCCCGGCGCCGCACACCAGGCGATGGGCGCGGTATTCAGGAAATCCATATCCATGTGATCGGTGCCCGCCGTCGCGGTTCCGACGAAGGATACGCTGGTGCCTTCCAGCAGTTCGGCGGTGATGGGAGTCTTGGAGCGGACGATCAGCGCATCGGCATGTTGCACTTCCGCGCGAGTGATCAACCGGTCGGGAACAACGGTGACATTTCCGATCGTGCGGAAAGCCTCCTGACCGAACAATACGCTGGCCGCGCAGACGATTCTCACGGGCTTGATTCTGAAACGCAGCCGGGGTTTGAACAAGCCGGAAAATGAGGAGAAACCTGAGAGCTGAGCGAAAGAGAGTCAGCCACGAAGAGGCACAAGGGGCACAGGTAGGGACGGTTCGCCGAACCGTCCGCACAGAATCGCCCCTGCCGACAAGATGAGCCCACAGATCACACAGATCGACGCAGATGCTGAGCCACAAAAAGGCACAAGACGCGCAAGAAATATCTGCCCACGAAAAACACGAATGCACGCGAAAAGGAGAGATTCGTTATTGGCTATTGGAGATTGAGAAGAGGTCGAAGGTCAAGCGACCAGAGATCAGAGACGGGAAGAAGAACGGGACGGTGCACGAGAAAGTACGAACGATCGCGAAAGAGAATTCACATCAGAAGACGTTCATTTGTCATTTGTAGATCTGACCCCGGCGGGGCCTATCTACTAACGTTACGCGTGAGGCTGAGGCGACCTCGGGTCGCCGATAGCCTGAAAGCGCTGGTTCGGCATCATCTTCTCCAAGCTATTCATAATCCCGACCAACAGCGCGGACCAGAGAACAAGGAACACTGCGATGTTCACAACGTGAAACCACAGGACATCCATGCTCATTGTCTTGGTGATATGGATGGTGAAGCCTCCAAGGGATCGCTCCAAATCCCAGAGTTCCTCTCGGTTGAATCTGGCGAGCAGTGGCCCATATGCCATGTGGAAGCTCAGGGTGCCGACCATCGCCCAGAGCGCGGTTACGAGTGTTCTGAGTATGTCTCTCATGTGTTCTCTGTTTGCCGAACGTCAGCTTCACCCGGCGCGATGCCCGCCCCGGAGTTTATCATAATTCTTTCTGCCGCTCCGGGCTTCGCGTACGCGGTGAAGCCGGTTGTTGGCCCGGTTTGTCAAGGCAACGCCTGTACTAGGTCGGAGAATGCCTTCTCGATGTTTCCTCTTGGGAAGGGAATGTGTTCATAGTCGTTTCCGATGATTCCCCGATTCGAGGCTGAAGCATCTTGCGCCAAGACGACAATGTACTTACCCAATGCCTTGGCAAAAGCAGCCTCGCTCAACACCCATGTGTGGTCGCCAGGCGTTAGTAGACAGAGGAAGATGTCTTGCCCTCTAATTCGATCTGACACCTTGCTTGGGATATCCCGTGTTTCATAGCCTTCACCCTCAGAGATCGAAAACCCGAGCCTGATGAGAAAGAGGTTCAGTATATGCGCTGCTCCGCGTCCTTCATCGTCAAATCTATGGGCGAGGAAAACTGTTCTTTTGAGTTTGTAGCGGTCCAGAGACGGTGACTTATGAGCTGGAGGGTTCCATGCGCCGAAGGTGTCTCGTGCTTTCTCGTGAATGGCAGCAATCAGGTTAATATCCTTCGACTCGACTGTGACCTCAAGTCCCGAGTCGCGCACTTCAATGGCGCACATGAATTTCGGCGCAGTTGAGTGTTTCCAGTGCGAATGGGTCCAGATTGGCAGTGGTCGGGGATAGATTCGCAGAGACTTGAGGAATTCATCGAAATCGTCTGCGCGAAGACTACGGGTTGAGTCTACGTTAAGGGTGTATCGGATGTTCTCGCAACACCCGATGTCTTCTTCATATTGTGATTGAAGAAAGTGGTCCCGAAGGCGTTCGAATGACTGGGGTATGTCAAGGTTGCTGGGGTATGCTGCGTACTTTCTGCTGTCGTTCATTTCATATCTCCTCTTTCATGGGCCAACGTTACGGGTGAGCGGACGTCGCGCCCGCCGCGGGTGCGACGTACGCTCCACCCGCTGGTTGGCTTGTCTTTCATTTACTCGGTTCAGCACTGAAGACCTGTTGCTTGCCTGTGACTCGAGCAGTACGGACCCCCATTCGCAGGTAGCTGTATTTGTAGACGCCCGTCCATTGTCCGTTGATCTGTGACTCGAGCCTGAACGATCCGAACAGTAGCCCTTTGCGATGTGTGATTCGGGTTGGATGTGAGATGACCTTGAACACGCATTCCTTCATGTAATCAAACACTGGGCGTGCACCTTCTTCGCCACGATAGGATTCAAATGGAACGTACCAGAAGATCGTGTCTGTTTGCGATTTGTCCTGCATTCTGGGTTTGGCGCACAGGGAACCTTCGCCTGATCCGTAACAGTAGAGTTCAAAATCGTAGTCACTCGATTGCGACATTGGCATGGTGACGAGTTCATACTCTGAGTGTGTCGAGCATTGGAGTGCTTGAGCGGGAAGTCGCTCCCGCACCGCTTGGACCACCTCGTCAGCCATTTCCTTTGCGGTCATCATATCTTCTCAAGCCAACAGTATCTTATGCCTCATTACAGGTTTTGACTGAGAGTGCAGAATGGGTGATATGCCTCAGATGGGGGCAACAGGGGTTTGGAGCAAAAACAGCGCGCCCAGCTACGATGTCCGGAGGACTGTCCGGAGTTCAATAGTCACCCCCCCTCGTGGCCACCAATTATGGCGAATGCGGGGCCGGAGGCCAAGGCGGAAGGGGCGGGAAGAACCCGAAGGCCGAAGGAAGGGGATGAAGAGTCCGAGTGATTTTGCCACAAAAAAAAGCTCAAGAAGCGCCGGAAGAGAGCGGGAGAATCGCATCAAAGGAATTTGACGGGATTAACAGGATGGACAGGATTCCGATCCGGTTGATCCTGTAGATCCTGTCTGATTCATTCTCCAGGAAGGTTAGCGACGCAAACGAAGGTCCGGAGATGGCCTCTTCCTCTTTGTGCCTCTGTGCCTTTGCCCCTCTGCCACTTATATTCACCCGTCTTCAGCCGAATCGCTGGAGGACCCAGTTGAATTCTTCGGCGATGCAGCGGATCACGTCGTCTTTCAGGCCGAGGTCCGGCGGCAGCACATCGAACGTGTAGGTTTCGATTTCGAGGTGTTCGCACACGCCGTCGCGCAGCAGATGGAAGAATTCCGGGGTGAGCGTGGCCGCCGTTGACCGCCGAGTCGCGTCTCCTTCAAAGAACAGCGGCACGTGGAAATGCGTTCGGAAGGTCCGAGGTAGGGCCCGCTCTCCGAGCGGGCCGTCTGAGGGCAGATCGTTCCACCCCGTGAGCGAGCCATCCGCTCGGCGCAGTTTCGTCTGATGCAGGTACACTTCGTCGCGGAATGGTTCCAGCGCATCGAGCCGGTCGGTTTCGATTGCCGCGCTGAGTTGAATCTTCGCCACGCGGACGCCCGCGTCGAGATAGCGTTTCAGCGAGGCGGTCACGTCCTCAAACTGAACCGCGACATGGCACGTGTCGAAGCAGACGCCGATGTGCTGTCGCGCGGTGTCGGAGAATTGCTCCGTCAGGAAGCGGATCGTCTCTTCGGTTGTCTCGAGGAAACAGCTGGGCTCCGGCTCAAGCGCGAGGCAGATGTTCCCTCCGGCGAGGCGATCGGCGCAGGCGCTCAGATTGGCGACGGCGGCTTTCAGGTCGGATTCATTGGCGATCCACGGGCGGAATGAAACGGGCACGGTGCTGACGCTTCCGCTCACGCCATCGGGCAAGAGGTCGGCGAGAATGTCAGCCAGGAGCAACGTGTACTCGCGCCGCTCCGGTGTGCGCCAATCCGGCGCGTAGACATTTTCCTTCACGCGCGCGCCGTGGAATTGGCCGTACGGAAAACCGTTGATGGTGAATGCGTAGAGCCCGTGATCGTCGAGAAACTTCCGGACATCGGTCCGCCGGTTCTTCGCGGCGAGCGAATCCGCGGCGTGGCGGCTGAGGCGGAGGCCAAGGCCAAACGGCCGATCCGGCGCGATGAGATCCTTCACCTTCAGCGCCTTCTGCTGGATCGCGGTGAACTGCTCCGCCCACGTCTCGCCGGGATGAATATTCAGGCAGTAGGTCAGATGAACAGGCGGCTGGTGCTGAATCTGCATGATTACGTTGCGGCGCGCTTCAATTCCCGGACGCAGGCCGCGACCAGCGCCGCGCTGATTTCCTGCACCTCGAACTTGCGGCCGATGCCTTTCGGGAAGGTGATGTAGAGCTCGCCGCCGAGGTGTTCCTGGAAATCGCGGAGTCCGGCGAGCACTTCCAGTTTTCCGTCTGCCGTTTTCCGTTCCAGCAGCGAATGCCAAAGCGTGAACCCGCACTCCCCCAGCCCGCGATGAATGGCCGTGCAGTCGCGTTCCGTCAGCCAGCCCTTCCGCGCCGCATAACACGCGTCCAGCGCGAGGCCGATTGCCACGGCCTGCCCGTGGCCGACACGGTAACGCGACATGGATTCGAGTTTGTGCGCGGACCAGTGGCCGAAGTCGAGCGGCCGCGCGCGGCCGAATTCAAATGGGTCGCCGCTGGTGCGGATGTGGTCGAGATGAAGTTCCGCGGATCGGCGAATCAAGCGCCGCATCGCGGCGGGATCGCGTCGCCGCAGTCGCGCCGCATTGGCACACAACCAGCGGAAGAACGCGGCATCCTTGATGATCGACACCTTGAACGCTTCGGCGACGCCTCCGCGCCAGTCCGCGTCCGACAGCGTGTCGAGAAATGCCTCATCGTTGATCACCGCGAACGGCGGAGCGAACGTGCCAACCAGATTCTTGCCGGCGCCGAAGTTGACGGCGGTTTTCACGCCGACGCCCGAATCGCCCTGCGCGAGTACCGTGGTCGGGAAACGAATCAGCCGCAGCCCGCGGTGTACGAGCGATGCGGCGAAGCCGACCGTGTCCAGCACCGCGCCACCGCCGATGACGATGACGAACGAGTGCCGGCAGAGCCGCCACTGCAGCAGGCGTCGCATGATCGCGGCGACGCGCGACAAGTCGTTCTTTGCGCTCTCGCCGCCGGGCACGATCTGCGGCGTGGCGACGAGGCGGATCGACTTGGCGTGCGCGCGAAAATAGCGGGCCACATCGCGGGCGAGATTCGGACGGCCGCGCGCGACACCGGCATCGATGAACACCGCGGCGCGATGTACGCGGCGTTCGCGGAGGCGTGTCATGGCTTTATGCAGCGCGGGATTCGACGCGCGGAACGCGTCGCGCGTGAACACCACGGGAAAATCGAAAGCGACGCTCAGTTTCTGCCGATAGGTACGACTCACGCTCACGACGCAGCCATCCTTTCCTGAGCGGCACGGGCCAGATCGAGGAGTGTTTCGGGTTTGCGCGCGGGCGTGAACGAGGCGGTCCACGCGATGTCCGTGCCCGGGCCGCGCCGCCCGTGTGTGCCGCGCACGCGTGAGGCGTCGGTGCTGACCGTCATCGGCGGCCAGCCGAAGAAAAGCTCGCACGGGTCGTAGCCGGGTTTGTTGTGGATATCGACATGATTGGCGTAATCCGGCGCTTCGGCCGGGTCCGTCCACCACGGGTACGCGATCCAGCGGCCGGGCTTGGCGACGAGCACGAGCGCACCGGATCGCGACGCGTCGAGCCCCGCCTCGTGCTGCGCGGGCCGATCCAGCATTTCGCCGATGCCGTCCAGCTTCGCGAGCGCGTCGCGGGCGCGTGCAACGGCGTCGCTGTCCATCGCGTACACGTGCGCGATCTGGTGGTCGGCGACGGCAAATGCGCGGCTGGTGAAGAAATCGGGATAGGCCATGCCGCGCACGTGGCGTACGGACAGCAGGCCCGCATCGCGAAGCGCGCGATTGGGATAAACCGGCGCGCCGGTCACGGCCTCGATGTTGTAGTCGCCGTAGATGAGGCAGTCGTAGCCCGCCTCCGCGGCATTTTTCCAAAGGTTGGAAAGTGTGGCATAGGTATTTTCCAATGCTTGGAAAACTTTCGGGTCGTCCGGTCCGCGCCGCTGCGGTTCGTAGTCGAGCCCGGGCAAATACGTGAAGAGGAGGTCCGGAGCGAGGTCCGATGCGCGCATGACTTCGGTCGTCGCCGCCGCGATCCAATCGTTCACGCGCGCGGAGGCGAGCGGGCCCCAGTACTTCATCAGGTCGAACGGCTTTCCGAGCTTGCGGCAGAGGCGGTCGTAGAGATCGGCAGGCTGGCTGTAGCAATCCTGGATCATGCCGCCGTGATGTTTGTGAATGGGCTTCGGCGAGAGAAGCACGTCGACGGATTCGCCGAGGCTCTGCTGCCAGAAGAGCATACCGACGCGGTGGCCCGCGCCGCGAAACGCATTCCACATCCGCGGCCCGGCGACGAGCGACGCGGATTGTTCCCAGAAGAGCACCTTCTTGAGATCGCCGAAGAAGAGGCCGTTGGCGATCATGCCGTGATCGCGCGGCGGTGCGGCGGTACGGAAGGAAGCCTGGGCAGTGCAGGTTACGGCCGGAAAGATGGCGCGCGCGGATTGGAACGACAGAACGGAGTCGGTGGGCGGGCGGCGCGAGACGAGATCCGCGCCAAGCGCGGCGACTTCCACTACCAATAGCTTCTTCCTGGGCATGCCAGCTCCGTTGGGCGACCGGGCCTTCGTTACAGGAGGCTACTATAGGTAATCGGCGCGCGATGTTCCAGCGCGCGCTCAACGTGCCGGAGCAGCGCGTGGCGGGCGGAATCGCACCGCGCGTCGGCCGGATGGAACCCGATGCGCAGCAGTGGCGCCTGCCGTGCCGTGGCGTGCAACAGGCTGTTCCAGAGATGCGAGGTCGCGAGGCGCAATATCGAGCGCGAACTGTAGACGAGGCAGGGCGAGGCGATTATGCGGCGCGGACTGATGACTCGAACGGAGGTCAGCGTCTCGGTGTAGAGCAGCCCTGCGTTGCCGAGCCACTCGGGGGCGGAACGCGGCATGATCCACGCCGGGGCGACGAAGCCCTTCGGCTGGAAGCCGGCGCGTCGGAGGATGCGGAGCCCGGCTTCGACCTTTTCCGAAAACGCCGCGCGGTCCAGACCCTCGAATTCGCACTCGCGTGCCGTGTAGAGATTCCTGAAGAACCAGCTTCGCGGCGATGTCGCGCCCGCATCCGCGACTTGGTGTTTCCAGCCGTGCAGGACGATTTCCGCGCCGAGCGCTTCCTCGGTCTTCAGCCAGCGCACGAAATCGGGCGCGTGGTCGAGCGGGTGCCGGCCGTGGAAATCGGGGATGACGAACAACGCGTAACGCGCAATGCCCCGCTCACGCAATGCGGCAGCGACGAGGCGGCATTCCTCGAAGGACGCGGGCGATGCATCGTGCATTGAGACTATCAGCTCACGTTGTGGCACGGAGGTCCTTTTCAAGTGTGGCCAGGTATAAATTCTCGTTGGTTGCGTGACGAAACTTGGTGACGGGCTTGAGGTCGGTCAGCTTCCAGCCATAGCGCTCGAAGAAGGCGCGCCGCCGTGTGTCGCGAACCATGATCTGTCCGTAGGCGCGGCGTGCGTGTGAAGTCTTGAGTCGCGCGGCAAACGCATCAAAAAGCGCTTTTGTTGCGCCGGCGCCGCGTGCGCCGGGCAGCAGGTTGAAATGGAAATGTGCGGCATCGGCGGGGCGACGCGGGGTCTCGCGCCAGCCGCGCAGCAGAAGCCAGCGGAGATATTGCCGCGTGGCGCGGTTGTAGCGGCCGGTGATCCAGCGCGCGAGTGCGCGTGCGGCGAGGGCGGGCAGCCGGCGGCGCATGTAGGCGGCGTGACGCGTCTCGTCGAGGCAGGCGATGAGATAGCCGACGACGCGGCCATTCTCTTCCATCACCCACGCGGAGTCGGGCTCTTCATCGGTGTAATAGGCGGTTTGGAAATCCGCGAACAGCTCGCGGTCCTGGAAGAGTTCGTCCACCGGCTTGCCGAGGAACCCGGTGTCGCAGCAGATGCGGCGGATCGAGTCGCGATCGTGCGGCCGGTAGCTTCGAATGGTGTACGAATCGTTCATGCGCTGTGTTCTGCCGGACATGCGGCGGCCGTGGCGGCGCGCGCTTCAGAGCGATGGATATCGATCAACTCGTCGTACAGCCCAAGCTGATGCTTGAAGCACGCATCGGCGGAGAATCGTGCGATGGCGGCGCTCCGCAGCGCGGCGCGGTTGAACTTCCGGTCCACGGCCCGCACGACTGCCTCGGCCAGCGATTCGCCTGTCGGCGAACCGGCGACCTCGCCCGCGTTGTCCATCAGCTCGGCGGAGAGGCCGCTGCCGCGGACGCACACCGTCGGGCACCCGCAGAATCGCGCCTCCAGCGCGGCGAGTCCGAACGTTTCGCCGTGGCCGGGGTGCACAAATGCGTCGGCCGATGCGTACAAGGTTGCGAGCCGGCTCGTATCGGTGGTGTACGGCTCGAAGGAAACGGTGGGCATGGCGATGGCATCGCGGAGGAGCGCGGCACGGCACGGCCCATCGCCGGCGAGCACGAGATGCCACAGGCGTCGACCGCCGCGAGCGCGCAGGTGCCGCATCATATCGAGAAGCAGGGGCAGGCGTTTCTCCGCGGCGAAGCGCCCGACGTAGAGAAGAAGAATCGCGTCATCGGGCAACCCGAGTTCGGCCTTGAGCGAGCGGCCATGCGCGAGCGCGGGATCGAACGCCGCCGGGTCGCAGCCGATCGGTACGGTGCAAACGCGCGGGACGCTGTTCGAGGTCAGCTGTGCGCGCAAGGTGTCGCTTGCGACGAACACCGCGTCGGTCCGGCGAAGCTGCCACCGCTCGAACGCCTCGTTGCACCGGCGGAGCGCGTTGTGGACTTCGCTGTGACCGGGAAGATAGCGGAGTGGAACGAACCCGGAATGCTGGTAGCAGACCACGGGGATGTTCAGTCGCCGCGCGGCGGCGCGCGCGGCCCAGAGCGAAGCATACGGGTCAGCCGCCTCGATGATGTCCGGCTGCTCCTTTTCCACGATCCGGCGAATGGCACCCAGCCGGAGGAAGAAGCGATATCCGCCCGACCCCGGAACACGCGGTGACTTAACCAAGTGGGTGGTGCAGCGTCCAACCGTGGTAATACGGTCACAATCACCAGGAATTACAATGACATGATCGTGGTCTGTTGCCCCACCCAGCCATGAGGACTTGGCTTGGATGTATCTCTTGATACCGCCGCTTTGCGGTGCGTACCACTGGGCTATGTCACAGACTCTCAACGGGGACCTCGCTGGCGTGATGGAGGCAGTCTGCGTGCATATTCCAGAACTGATCGAAGGACTGTTCGGGCGACAAGGAGGAGGCGTGGGCGCTGGCGGCGCAGCGCATGGTCTCGAGCCGGTCCGGCTGTTCGATCAGGCGGGCGATGGCGCGCGCGAGAGCGTGTGGCGTCATGTTCTTCAACACGAGCCCGGTGACGCCATCGCTGACGCAATCCTTGGGACCGCCCTTGTTCGAGACGAGGACGGGAAGGCCGGAGGCTTGGGCTTCGAGGACCACGTTGCCGAGCGTATCGGTCTCGCTCGGGAACACGAAGAGGTCGCACGATGCGTAGATGCGCGCGAGTTCGGTGCCGGACCGTTCGCCGGTGAAATATACGGGGAGCCCGGCTAGCTCATTCTCCATTTCTTCGCGATACGGGCCATCGCCCACGACGATGAGGGCCGCGTCGCTGCGCTGTCGGCAGAGTTCGTGGAAGGCGCCGGCCAGACATGCGAGGTTCTTTTCGCGCGAGATGCGGCCGATATAGAGGAGTTTGACGGGCCGATCGGGGAACCACGTCGCGCGCAGCGAGTTGTCGCGGAGTTCCGGCGTGAAGAGGTTCGTATTAACGCCGCGGCCGACCACGCGAATTTTCTCCGGCGGAATGCCGTGGGCGAGAAGATCATCGGCCGCGGAGCGCGACGGCGCGGAGATGAGATCAAACTCGCCGTAGAACCACTGGAGAAACCGCCACGACATTTCCTCGAGGGCGAGATCGCCGGACAGGTACTTGGCGTAGGCGGGGAAGTTGGTGTGGTGCGTGCCGCAGACGGGCACATTGCGGAGCCGCGCCGCCAGCAGGGCGATGAGGCCCATCGGGCCGGGCGTGGAGATATGGACGATGTTGAAATCCTCGCGTTGGAGGTAGGCCAGCACGTCGGATGCCTGCGGGACGTTGAGCTTGAGATACTCGTAGACGGGAACGCGCAGAATGCCGACGGGGTGGAAACGTACCGCGCCGGGGAACGGGTCGCCTGCTTCAACGCAATGCACCTTGAACCAGTGGTCGCGCTGCCGGGCCTGCTCGGACCACTGGCGCAGCGTGGTGGTGACGCCGCTCATGTGATCCATGGCATCGGCGAAGAGTGCCACGCGGGGTGTCCTGTCGGCAGGGCCGCCTGGCATTGCAGGGCTACGTCCGTCGGCGCGGTTCGTGTTGCCGGACACGATAGGCTTGTACTCGCACTGGAGCAGGAAGAAGAGTTCGAACAGCCGGCCGAGGAGTTCGTTGTCGATTTGGAACGCGGAGAGATTCTGAAAGAGGCCGAGCGCGCGTGGCCAGAGCAGCGCATCGCGTGGACGAAGCCGGCCGGTGGCGCCCATCGTGCGCAACACGGTTGCGGCCCGCGTGATTCCCTGGATCAAACTCGCCATGCGCCATGTTCCTCCGTCCGGTCGCCCGCTGCCGCCGGGGTACGCCGCAGCGGACATCAGGATAGCCCCCGCGCGCGCCCTGTCAACCTGTCGGGCCTGTGTATAAGCTCTCACTCAAGTATTGGGGGCCAGCGAGGAAGGCGTGAGGTTGTTGTGAGAACGTGCGGGGGAGATGGATTCTCCTTGCAGCGGCGGGGCTCCAAGCTAGGATGGTTGAGAGCAATCTGAATTGCTGCAGCAACGCAAATCGGCCGTTGGGGGTATTGGCATGGGCCGGTTCTCCCTCGGCGAAGGAGGCAATGATGCGCATGGTAGGTTGTCCGTTCCGTTCCCGCTGGTTTCTTCCCGTCCTGATGCTCCTCGCGGCGTTGACCGCAGGCTGCTATGCCCCGCCGAAGGGCCAGCAGCTCTCGCGCACCGCCGTGCTTACGCCGGATCAGGAAGACGACATTGGCGGAAGTTTCATTGAGAGTTCCGATATTCGCACGATTGCCGCGCAGATGACGGCGGCTCTCCTCTCGGTGCCGGAGATCGCAGAGCGCGAAGACTCGGTGCGCATTGCGCTCGCGCCGATCAAGAACTCCACCCGCTACGTGATCGACAAGGAGATATTCTCCAAGCGGCTGCGCCTGGAACTGAACCGTGTCTCGGAGGGCAAGATCAAGTTCTTTGCCCAGGGCATGGGACAGGGCGTTCGTGCCCAGATTCTCGAGGAGCAGCAGGAGGATATCTGGGATGTGCTGACCGAGCAGGCGGCGAAGGCCATCATGGATTCGCCCGTCGTGAAGAATGCGCCGAGCGTGCTTCATGTGGCCGTGCTGCCGGTCAAGAACACGAACCTTGCCGGCGTCAATGCCGACAGCCTGACCGCGCTGATCCGCGCGAAGGTTGCCGAGAAGTCCGGCGGCCGCGTCGTGTTCCTCTCGCGCGAGGCCAACGGCAAGGTCACCGAGCAGATCCTGGATGAAAAAGACCTGAAGAACCAGGGCATGGTGAACCGCAAGCAGATGAAGGATCTCTACGGCGTGGACCTTTTCCTCACGGGCGAATTCATCGCCAAGAGCATGATGGTGGAATCGGCGAAGGATGTGACCGAAGTCACCAGCGGGCCGTCGGCCGAGGACCCCGGTGTGACGGAGACCACGTCGACGCAGACGACCAAGAAGCCGAACGTGACGAAGTACCTCGACCTTCGCCTTGTGGATGCCGAGACCGCCACGGTTCCGTTCGAGAAGCTCCTCAAGGTCGAGAGCAAGATGCAGTCGGGTGTCGGCCGGTCCGACTTCCTGCTGACGGGCGAGTTGAGCGCGCTGAGCAAGGCTTCGCTCGGCGGCAACCGATCCGACTACGTACTCATGAGCTTCCAGCTTGTCGATCCCACGTCGAACGAGATCGTGTGGGAAGACGGGTACGAGACGAAGCGGAAGACCGAGAGCAGCATCATTTACAGGTAGTCTGAACCGAAAGGAGATTTCGATGAAGAAGCAATTGATCATGGCGGGCGCCCTCGTGGTGCTGGCGGGATGGGCGATGGGCTGCAAGAGCACCTACGATGCGAAGCGCATCAGCGCGGGCAATGTGCAGCGGGAAGGGCACATCGTGTTCGTCCGGCCGCACAGGAACTACCCGTTGCAGTCGCTCCGCCGCCGTCTCGAAATCACGCATGAAGCCGCGTCGCAAAACGCCGCGGGTCTGCTGGTGGTCCAGGTCGGCTGCCGCAACAAGGGCGGCATTGATCTGCCCCTGTCGGTCAAGACGGCGTTCTACAACCAGCCGTTCGGCGCCCCGGGCAACCAGACCAGCGTACCGATTTACGAGACGCCGATCCGGACCTTCAACATCCTCCGCGGCATGACCGAGGAGTACACCGTCACCTGTCCCAAGAAGGGCGCGGTGGATTACCAGGTCACGATCTCCGAGATCGTTCACTAGCCATTACAGGGAGGAAGAGGTCATGCGCACTTGCCGTTACCTTGTTGTTACGGTCATGGCGGTTCTGCTCGCCGTTGGCCTGTCCGCGGTTGCCCAGGATGAAAATCCCGTCACCGCGCCGGAAGTCTCCGAGTCGGCCGATATGACCGCGCCGGACATGCCGGCAGATGTCGAAGCCGCGGAGCAGCCCTCCATGGACATTTCGGCTGAAGCGGATGAATCCGCCCCGGCGGATGAGTCTGCGATGGCGGACGAGCCGGGAATGGTTGAAGAAGCGGCCGAGGCAGAGCCCGTTGCGGCCGAGGAGTCCGGCGAGCCGGTGATGGAGCCGGAGTCGGAGATCCCCGGTCAAACCGAGCCCGACGTCGAACCTGCGGCCCCGGAACCGGCGTTTGTACCGGAGCCCGTGTTCATGGAAACTCCGGCCAATCCCGCGATGCAGGACACCACCCTGCGACAGCGTGTCGCCGTGGTAGCTGTTCCGCCCACGGCGGACTCGGCGGCCGGTTCATCGCCGGACTTCGTGGTGGCCTTCGAGGCGTGGAAGGTCCTGCTCGACAAGGAAGGCGTCACCATTTCGCCCGGGGATTGGGCGACGGCGCTGGATGCGACCAAATCCATCGTCGGCAAATCCGACGTGATGCGCGTCATGGAATTGCCTCTGGCCTGGCGGCAATTGAAGAGCGCCCCGGGGATCACCCCCGGCGAGACGCAGTCCCCTGCCCTGCTCCTTCTCTCGCGCTTCGGCATCAGCTCGTCCGGCCGTACGGCGTACTTCAAGCTGGCCGACCCGTACACGGGCGCGGTGATGGCTGATGCCACCGCGACGGCGCCGGACATGGTGCAGGCGATCCGGAACGCGCTTGCCGAGATCGAGGGTAACCTCGCGATGATGCCGTGGCGCTGTCACGTGACCGGCGTACGCGAGCAGCAGATGGTCATCGACCGCGGTTATATCGATGGGCTTCGCCAGGGCAACGAGTTGCAGGGTTACTCGATGGATTCCGTGGAGAACTCTGCGCGGGCGGCGATGTCGGATGAGGAGTTTCTCATGACGCACGGCACGAAGGCCGGTGTCTATCGCGTCATCGAAGCGGGTCAGAATTTCTCGAAGGTGGAGCCGGTGGACAACGCGCCGGTGCTGAAGGCGGGGGACATTCTCCAGACGCCGGAGATCCGGTTCCAGGACCGGCTGAGGAAGTCCCGCGGCCGAAGCGCGTGGGATAAGCTTTACAGCGAGTAAAGCAGGTCCGCTGCAGCCTCTGCCTCCGGGGAATCACACAAGGAGGAAGTATGGTATCGCTGAGGAGAGGGGCTTTTTGTCTTTTGCTCGCGGCGGGATGCCTGCTGGGGACCCCTGCCGCGCAAGCCGCCAAGGCCGACGACGGCATCAAGCGGATGTCGGACAAGCAGATCAAGGCCATGGAGGTCGAAGCGGACAAGGCCCGCGCGCTGTTCTTTGCCGGCCGCTATGCCGAGGCTGCCGCGGCCTTCCAGCCGCTGGTGAAAGATATCCACGCGAGCCGTCCATTGTACCTGTGCGAGATGGGTTCGTGCTATCTGGCCAACGGCGATTATGCGGAGGCGAAGGAATGTTTTCTGACGGCCGCTGACTACATGGAAACCTTCTTCGATCCCAAGCTCGAAAAAAGAGCGGCCAGCCTCTTTGGCGCGGAGTCGGTGAAGATCTACAAGGGCGACCCCTACGAGAAGGCGATGAACGGGCTGCTCCTTGGGCTGCTCTTCCTGCGCGACAATGATGTGGACAACGCCCTCGCCTGTTTCAAAAACGGCATCCTGTCCGACTCGGATGTTGCCAACGAAATGTACAAGTCCGACTTCACCCTCCTGCAGGCTGTTGAAGCGCGCTGCTACCTGTTGCGCGACGAGCGGGAGATGTACGACCAGAGCATCGCGCAGGCCCGGCAGTCCTACCAGATGACGCACCCGGCCGCGCGCGACATTGTGGTCCGTCAGCAGAATCTCATGAGCGAGGCGCAGGCGCAGAAGACGAGAGCCGTCAAGACGCGCAACGCGAAGACCGCGACCCCCTCCGCGGACAGCCAGAAACAGTTCGAGGATTTGGAGAAGGAATTGGGCGCCGTCAGCAGCAACATCGCCATGGATCACGTCGAAAGCCTGATGAACGGCGATTACAACACGCTGATCCTGTTCTGGTGCGGCCGCTCTCCGACCAAGGGACGCATCGGTCGCTATGGCGAGAAAAGTTACATGATGATCAACAAAGGCCGGGAGACCCGCTATGAAGTCAGCATCGACGGCAGCGCGCCGATGGATGCAAACCAGGGTGTCGCGGATGTGGTTTTCCAGGCGACCACGCGCGGTGGGCGGCAGATGGACAACGTGTTGGCCAGTCAGGCCGACTTCAAGGCCTTCACCTCTGATTTTGGCGACAGCCTGATTGACAGCGCCGACGACGTCGGGGGCATTCCCGGGTTGGCGATTCTTCTGGTCGGCGCCATCTCCAAGGGCGTAAGCGCTGCGGCGAATGCGGAGGCGGACATCCGCAACTGGCAATGCCTGCCCGGCTCGCTTCAGGTTGTGCCGGCGAAACTCGCCCCGGGAAAACATGAACTCGCTGCCGATGCCTACTTTGGCTACCTCCGCAGCGGACAGAGGAAAAAGACGTTCACCATCGATCCGGCGGTTCCCATCAATCTTGTCTTCGTGATGCCTGCCGACACCGTGGCGCCACCGCAACAACCTTGAAACTTCGATCCGGAGGAACACCCATGTTTACGACGATGAAGAAGAACAAAGCGCCCGGAAGAACAGCCGCCCGCAGACTTGCCGGTCTGTTGATCGGCTTGGTGGTATGCTCATGCGTGACGCCGCTTCCCATGATGAACACGCTGCCGACGATTCCGACGTACGGACCCGAGCCCCTGAAGTACGAAGGTGCCAATCCGTGCGTATTCGCGGTCCAGGAATCCGTGGACTACAACCCGACGATCTATCGGTATATCGCCGGCTACAACCAGCAAAACGGCCGGCCGATCACGAACGAGGTCACGCTGGCGGCCGGTATATTGTGTAACTGGACGAAGGACGCCATCGTCAACGTGGGCTACAAACCGCACGTGGCGGAGGGCTACATTACGCGGGCGGATCGGTTGGCGCTCAATCGCGTCCTATTGCCGTGGGTGAACAGCGTTCGCCAGTTGAAAGGGCGCGAAGGGTTCTACGTCGATGTCGAAATCGGCATCGTGGTGTATGACCCGGAGAAGGATGTGGTCATTGGCCGCTCGACCGCATGGGGTCGCGCCACATGGATCTATGCCCAGAACCCGCGCGTGATGGCCAATCTCTACAAGCAGATCGATGCCGCGTGTCTTGATGCGCTGAAGAACATCACCACGCTGCAGGATTTCCGCGCGCTGATGTGTCCGTAGGGACCGTCCTTCTGCCGCGTAGAAGGCCGGCTAAGACGGCCCACTCGGAGAGCGGGCCCTACCCGGCTGGATTCAGAAAGGTGGGGACGGTTCTCCGAACCGTCCGAGACACCATGAGCCGAGATATGACTTTCCCCCAACGAAGAAGACTGCCCCACGAGATTCCGGCTTGGGTGGAAGATGGGGGTACTTACTTCATCACAATTTGCACCGCGCCCAAAGGGAACAACCAGCTTTGTACGCCAGATATGTTCGCGTGGCTACGTGACTCCCTGTTTCACGTTGAACAACGCGGAATATGGTGGCTCCGCCTCGTGGTGGTCATGCCTGACCATCTTCATGCGCTGATGTGTTTTGCCCGGGATCCGGGCATCAAGCGGAGCCTTACGCAGTGGAAACGATATGTGGCCGCACAAAAGGGCATCCATTGGCAGAGAGATTTCTTTGAGCATCGGTTGCGCAATGATGCGGAGTGCCTGGAGAAGTCGTCCTACATACTACAGAATCCCGTGCGAGCGGGTCTATGTGACTCCTCCGCGTCGTGGCCTTACATGTGGTCTCGCCAAGGCCAAGACGGCCCGCTCGGAGAGCGGGCCCTACCTGGCAGGATTCAGAAAGGTAGGGACGGTTCTCCGAACCGTCCGGAATCTGGCCAGGAGGGAGAAGTCCGGGCTAGCTCGCGTAGAAGCTGCGGCTGAGTATTCGGTGGAACGGCCAGGCGGCCAGCAGAAAAACACCGGCCAGTTGGGCCGCCTCGCCGCCTTGGGACACCATGATCAGTCCTGCCTGGACGAGCAGGATGGCGCCCAACAGCAGCCCGATCAAATCCGGCACGATCCATCGTCGCAACTGGCGTCGCAGGGGTTGCGGATCTGCCGAGCGGTCTTCCGGCACGGCGAGTTCCAGCGTGTCGGCCACCAACAGCGCCAGGGCGCAGGCGAAGAGGAACGAGCAGCAGAACACCATCATGGCCGTCAGCGATGTGGGCGGCTGCAGGCGCGACAGCAGGGCGAAACTTCCCGCGATGACAAACGCCGGAATCCAGCGCTCTCCCCCCGCCTTGCGTAACGAGGCCTCCTCGCGTGCGAGATGGCTCACCGATGCGACGTAGACCACCAACACATCGAACGCCAGTGTCGGCGGGGGCGTGCACCACCCGTGACCGGCTGCGGCGGCCGCTCCCAGCAACAAGCTGAACCCGCGGCACAGCCCCATGTTCACCGCGCCGAGAATCGGAACCTTCTTGCCGCCAAGATCGTAGATCAGGATGGAAAGCAGAAGCGCAAGCGCCATCCAGCGCGCGGCCGCTCCCAACGTGAGTGCAAAAAGGCCGCCGACGACAAAAAGCAATATCGCGACCGTGAGGGCCGCGGATCGGGCAACGCGACGCGACGGCAGTGGCCGCTGCGGGCGGTCATGGCGGTCTTCTTCGAAATCAACCACGTCGTTGAGAATCAGTCCGGCGACATACCAGCAGACACTTGTGGCTATCGATGTTGCGAGCAGGCGGGGTTGCACGGCCAGCGCCGGCATGGCGAGAAAATAGCCGGCAATCGGATCGCCGGGGACGGTCAGCAAATTGGGCGGGCGCAGCAGCTCAAGCCAGCCGGAAGTCCTTGATTTTACAATGGGTTGCATCAATCGAGCATCCGTCCCGGCCCCCGCCTCCGTGACAAGCGGGGGTGCCTGTGCAATAATGAATACAACTTTGGTGGGAATTGCGATAGCTCAGTCTAAGGAGGCATGAAACGTTATGAAGAAGATCATTGTTCTTGCAGCGTTGGCGTTGTTGATGGGTGCTCCCGTATTTGCGCAGTCTGAACTCCCGCCCGGATATCTCAGCGAAGTTCGCGGTGCAGCGCGCTACGTGATGATTGGCGAGGGCGACTTCGATTTGTACGAAGGCGGTTTCGGTGGCGAAGTGCAGTATCGCAACTGGAGCTATGATCCCATCGGCTGGGCACTCTCTCTCGGTGTCGAACAGTTCCAGGCGCAGTCCGACAGCAGTGATCTCGGCGTGCCCACGATCGGCGATTTTGACGGCGACCTGATGCTGATCCCCGTTGGCGCATCCGTCCTCTACAGGCTCATTGATATGGACGGTTGGCGGCTCACGGTGGAAGGCGGATTGCGCTATGTCTTCGCCGACTCCAGCATCGATTTCGCGGAGGTCGGGCTGACGAAGCGCGAAAACCTCGATGTGGGTGATGGTGTTATTGCGGTCATCGGCGCCGATATCGAGCGCTTGATCACGGAAGACATCTCGGTCTTCTTCGGCGGCGGCTACAATGCTGATCTGCTGCCGGGCGAGATCACCATTCCCCACGACACGTTGAAGGACAACGAGCTGAAAGGCTTGTTCTTCCATCTTGGCGCAGGCGTCTCGTTCTAGAGCGCATTTGCGTCAGGACGAGGGCGGATGGCCGGGCGGTGGCGTGAGGGGCTTGTAAGTGTTCATCACGTCCATCATCACCGGCAGGTATTCTTCAAAGTGTTTCGGCGGCATGCCACAAAGAATGTGGTGTGCCACGTAGTTCTCCACAAAGTCGAACGACACCACGGTGGAATTCCTCATGCGGCAGGTCCGCCGCACGGCTGCGTGGCCGAGGAAATTCGTGGTTTCGATGTGTGTATCAACATTCATCTGCCGTTCGGTGTCCTTGATGATGTTCAGCAGCGTGGCGAAATCGTTGTACTTCACCCGGGTGGCCATGATGTTGAGGTCGGCACCGCCAATCTCGAAGAACGATACATTGTAGGGATGACAATCGGGGTAAGGCACAGTCTTCCACGTGGCAGGGGCTACGATCGAGAACAGCTTCCATTTGTCGACGAAGGGCGGATGATTGAGTCCGAGGACAATGTCCTGAAGGCGTTGCTTTATCCCGTCGTCACGTTGTGGCCGCAGCTTCGAGATATGCACGGTGTCGGCAACCAGCGCGATGACCACCAGCAGCCCGAAGATCAGCAGGCCGATCGTCAGATACGGGGGGCGGGCGGCTGCCCGCTTCTGCTCGTATCGCTGTTGTTGTGACAGGGTGGTCATGTCGCTATGAAACTGGAAAAGCGGGCCCTTGGCAAGTCGCGCGGCGGCGATGCTCCTAGCGCTGATACTGGGCCGGGTCGATGTACGGGAGATCGAGCTGCGGTTGGAAGCGCGGGTTCTGGCTGTAGAACGCCATCGGGTTATCCAGCAGCAATCTCTGAATCTGTTCCGGCGGGAAGCCCTGCTGCTTCATGAACCCGGCAACCTTGGGCAGACTTGTCGGGTCGGATACGCCCCAATCTGCGGAGCTGTTGACCAGCGTGCGTTCGATGCCCCAGCGCTTCAGAATATCCACCACGCGCTCGGGGTTGAGCTTCGAATAGGGATACACGGTCAACCCGGCCCACACCGGCACCTTGCGGGTCAGGTCCATGGTGCTTTCCGTATTGTGGTCCACGATGATGCGATCGTAGTCGTAGTTCAGTTCCTTCAGGATGGCCAGCGTGCGTTCGACCCCCTGCTTTTTGCTGACTTGCGGCGTGTCGTGCGGCGTGTGAATCAGGATCAGCATGCCCCGCTCCTTGGCCACTTCCAACTGCCGCTGGAATATCTGCTCCTCGTTGGGCGTGATGAGATTGAATCCAATCTCGCCCATCGCCAGGCAGCGCTCGTGTTCGAGGTACGGATCCATGCCGTCGATGACTTCGTTGGCCAGTGCGGTGTCCTCCGCTTCTTTCGGATTCACGGAGACACACGCGTAGTGGTCGATGCCGTACCGGCGCGCGCGCATCGTTTCGAACTCGAGGATGAGCTGAAAGTAATCCCAGAATGTCCCCGCATAGCGCCGGTTCGTTCCCATCCAGAAGGAGGGTTCGATCGCGACGCGGATGCCGCCACGATACATCGCGGTGTAGTCATCCGTCGTCCGCGAGTACATGTGAATATGCGGTTCAATGATGGTCATGGCATGACTCCCTGTTTCGCATCGTACCCGACCTGCGCCGTCCATCAAAACGTGAATTTGAGATTTAACCCGAGAATATTCGTATCATTCCATTCCCCCGACTTCTTCGAGGATTGCAGCATGTAGTACAACTCCGTCTTGAACATCGAGGCCCAGCGCGTTACGACGCCGGCCGATACGCGGTTTTGATTCCTCTCGTGCTCGTTGAAGTCGTAGAACACCTCATCGTCCACGTAGGGCTGAAGCTGGAAACGCGTCCAGCCTTTGGCGGCGCTGACACGGAAGCGGTTGCGGTAGCGCCAGAAATCGTCGGCTGCCTCTCGAATCCGATACTCGAAGCGGTTGCGGTCGCTCAGGGTTACAGGGCCCAGGGTCCCGCTCAGTGTCGCGTTTCCGTGCGGACGGTTTTCGTCCATCCATTCGTCGGATTTCTTTTCCTGGAGATAGCGATAATTGGCGCCGAGTTCGAGCCAGTCCGTGGCCTTGTAACTGAGCCCGAGATCGATGTGGCGGTAATACCACTCGCTCATGTCGTCGCCGAAGTAGAACTCCGTCTCGGCCTTGGCTTTGAGCTGCTTGTTGATCTTGTATTCAACCGAGTCCGTATTCCAGAACTGCCAGTCGCCGTTGTCATAGGCCCGAGCGGTCAGCGCCGCGAGCGCGATCATGCCGGATATGAGAACGTTGCGCGTGAGATGCATCATCCTTGTCTGCCTTTCTCTTTTGACCACCTTACTACAGGACACAAACGACCATATGGCCAAACAGGTTCACCGGAAAAACGGAGAACATTTTTCGTTTGGTGTTGATCTCCCCCCTCGAAATGCGCGAAGCAAGGAGGATGCAGGACCTTCCCGATCATGAACTCATGGAACTTATCCGTCGCGGTGACGAACCGGCCCTGCTCGTCCTGATCCGCCGCCACCAATCCGCGCTGCTGAACTTCTTCCGCCGGCTGGGCGTTAGTATTCATGACGCCGAGGATCTTGTGCAGGAGACGCTGGTCCGGGTTTTCCGCTACCGGCACAAGTATGTGCCGAGCGCAAAGTTCACGACGTTTCTGTATCGCATTGCACGGCATGGGTGGATTGATCGCTGGCGGCAGGCGCAGCGACGCCTTCGGCTGGTGGAGGCTGTGGCGGCCGAATCGGAGTCCGAGGACAGCCGGTCGGCGGGTCGCATGGGCGCCCGGCTTGATGCGCAGGCGGCACTGGCCCAGCTGCCCGAAAAGTTGAGGATCGTGATCGTGTTGAGTGTGTACCAGGGCATGGCCTACGAGGAAATCGCCGCGACGTTGCGGATTCCCGTGGGCACGGTCAAGTCGCGGGTGTTCCTGGCCATGAACCGCCTGCGGGAGGTAATGCGGGATGAGTAACCGTCAGTCCGATCCACAGAAATGCCGTCGGGCATCCGAGGTGCCGCCCTATCTGCAAGGCGAACTCGATGAGAAGTCCCGTGCGGATTTCGCTGCGCATCTGGCGGCCTGCCCGATTTGTGCGCGGGACGCGGAATCGTTCTCCTCCGTTCTGCAAGAGCTGAAGGCTGTTCCGTCGGCAACCGCCACGCGCGACTTGGCGCCGGGCATCCTTGAGCGAATCGGGCAACCCGGGTCCCCTTGGGCGCCGCTGTGGCTGATTCGTGCGGCCGCGGTGCTGCTGGTGACGCTTCTCGCGGGCGCAGCGTGGCTGTGGCTCACACGACCGGAGGCGCAGCAACAGGCTGCGGCCCAAGCGGAATCCAACGCGGCCATCCAGGCCTCGCTGGACTGGCTGCATGACGCGCAGCAGGAGGATGGACAGTGGGATGCAACGCGCTGGGGCGCACAGCCGATGTATGCGCCCGGCGTTACCGCGCTGGCTTTGCTCGCGCTGCTGCGGTCGGATGATCATCCGTTCGACGGCGTGTATGGGCCGGCGATTGAGCGTGGACTGAATTACCTCGTGGGGATCCAGAAAGCCGGCGGCCAGTTTGGAACGCTGACCAGCGGCACGCCCTACAACCACGCCCTCTCGACGCTCGCGCTGCTCGAGGGCTGTCGCCATTGGCCGAAGGATGAGTGGCGGTCGGCAGCGGAACGCGGAGTCGAATACGTCAGGTCGACACAGCGACAAGTCGGCGGCTGGGGCTATCCGCGTGAAGCGGCGGACAAGGCCAACACCTCTATCACCGTCTGGCAGTTGCAGGTGCTGCTCGAGGCGCAGGCGAACAAGCTTGTGGTCGAGCCGGAACTTGGTCGCGGGCTGGCGTGGCTCGAGGGCGTGGTCGACGAAGCCGGTCATGTGGGCTATAGCCGCTCCGGTGATTTCCCGTATGGACGCGATACGCTGACCGCGGCCGGTGCGCTGTGCATGATGATGGCCGACGATCGCGGAGCCGAATCCGCCGACACCTCCGTGGCACAAGTGCTGGCTGCCCTGATGCGCACGGCGGAACAACCGGCAGAAGGGCGCGATCACTACCGCGACTATTTCCTGACCCGCGCGCTGGCGATGGCAGGAACGGAGCGCGCGCGGCCACTGCTCGCGGAACTCAGGCAGTCGCTCGAAACGGCGGGCGCCGGGAGCGGGACGCCTGACCGCTGGAGTTCGGCCGGCGGAAGAGTTTACGAGACGGCGATGTTCGCGCTGGCGCTGCAGAGTACGCGGTAAGTCGGGCTATTCCGCTGCTTTGGTAGGGCCCGATCTCCGAGCGGGCCTGATCTTGCGGACGGTTCGGAGAACCGTCCCTACCTTCGAGACTCAATACACCCTGATTTCCACATCGTTCGTGCGCATCTCGGGGCGGGTCACCTGCGGTTTGTAGGTCGGCAGCATTCGGTAGTAGACCTGCAGCGTGAGCGCGGCGAGCGTGGTGGAATAGACGGGGCCGTAAGACGATTCCCACTTCGACGCAGCCGGCCAGCTTCCATCCTCATTCTGCTGCTTCACGTAGACGCGGGCGAATTCGGCGTTCCAACTCGACCACGTTTGTCCGCCGTGATGGAATTTCGCCTGCGTGATGTAGTACCACTCATACAGCGGCCACGCATTCTCCCTCGCCGGATCCCATTCAACCTTCGCCTCGCGCAGCGCCTGCAGACCGTCTCGCGCTTCCTTCTCCGCACCGTGCCCGAGCAGTTGGAGACACAGCACCCCGATGCCGGTGCAGCCGAGAGATCCCGTGTTGGGATCCGTATAACCAAATCGCCCAGTTTCCATGTTCTGTGCTGACTTGAGATCGGCCGACGCCTTCTCCAGCGCCTCGCGGATGCCCGAGTTCTCGGCGCCCGCAATCAAAGCGGATTTCAGCGCCTGGATCATCCAGCCGGACACCGATGTATCGCGTCGCGCAGTCTTGGAGAAGCGATAGTTCCAGCCGCCGGCGGTCTGCTGCCCGTCCAGAATCGCCTGTACGGCCCGCTCCATCACCGGCTTCAGCGACGGAATGCGCGTCAGCCCGTAAGCCTCGCTGACAGCGTAAGTTGCGATGCCGTGGGCGTACACCGCCGGGTCGCTTCCTTCCTGCCCGCTGGACTGCGCAAACACGCCCTTCTCGTCCTGTTGCGTCAGCAGGAATCGCAGCGCTTTCTCCACGGTCTGCCCGTATTTGTCGGACGACGTGGTCTCGCCGTGTGCGAGGAAGGTCAGCAGCCCCAACCCGGTCATGGCGATCTTGTTGGGTCCCCACGAGCCGTCTGTGCCCTGATTCTTTCGCAGCCATTCCAACGCGCGGACCACAGACATCTCCGTGTAGCGGCCCCACGCACCGCCATAGTCGGCCAGTGCATCGGCGCGTCCGCCGCCGGTGCGCCCAGCGTAGAGTCCCTTCATGGTCAGCGCGCTCTTCGTGCTGTCGTCCATATTCAACGCAGCGAAGTCGATCTTGGTGTCGGTCTCATTTCCCGGCGCCTGCACGTCCGCCTCTGCAGGCTTCTCCGCAAGGAAGAGGCTTTCCGGCGGAGTGACCGTGGGGACCTCCTGTGGTATTTCGTCGAAGGGAGCCAGTTCCTTCTCGAATTCATCAAAGTGTTCCGGGGCCTCTGCTTCCATGACCACCTGCACGGCGGGAGCCTCCGGTTTCGTTGTGTTCATCATGGTGAACTTGATGAGCACAACGAGCAGAAGCATGTGGAGAAGGATGGCGCCGGTCGGCCCCCACAAGTGATCGAGAAATCTGCCCCACAGCCACCGGGCTCGCAGCGCGTCGATGTTCAGCGGGTCGTTCTCTTTTGCCATTTCCGCCGCCAGGCCCAACCGCGCACGGCACGCATTGAAGTATCCGTACAAACGGCTGTCCATCCGGCCCAGCCGTGCAAACAGGCGTGCGGCGTCGCGATCCCGCCGCAACAACTGGTCCAGTTCCGTGAGCTCCTCCGCCGACGCGATGTCGTCGAGGTACTTCTGGATCAGCTCTTCGGCTCTGGAAACGTCGTTCATGATCATCTCTCAGCCGGTGCCCAATTCCTGCTCCACGCAGGCACGGAGCGATGTGCGGATGCGGGACAACGCCTTGTGTACCGCGTCGAGCGTTGCCGCGACGCGCTCGGCCATTTCCCGCAGCTTGAGCGATTCTTCGTAGCGCAGCCGGATCAGGTCCCGCGACCGCTCCGGCAACTTTCCGAGACAACGGCGAAGGGCCTCCTGTTCCTCGGAGGCTTCGGGCGCAGGTTCGTCGAATGCGCCGAGTACGGCTTGGATGGTTTCGGGTGACAGCGGAACCGGCACGCGCTTCGACTTCGCGAAGCTCTGCATGATCTTGTTCGCAGCGATGCCGCGTGCCCAGCCGCCGAACGAGCGGTTCGGATCGTACGCGTCGAACTTCTGCCACAGGACCAGCGCGACCTCCTGCAGAATATCGTCACACGCATGCCGGTCGCGGACGATGGATCCGATGAACGCACGCAGGTCGTCCTGGTGCTTCAGAAAGTGCTTCAAGAAATCCTGCTGCCGGTCCATACCCGTGGTCTCCTGCCTCTCCTTCCGGCCGGGCCCCGTTTCTTGGACACGAAAAAGGCAAATTTATCGCGCGCACGCGACGGCTAGATCACAACTCCTTGATGCGCAGCATGTTGCGACGCTACGAGGCTGACGGATCAGGCGTCCTTGGCTGGCACGTCGAGCTTGCTCAGCCTGTCACGGATCACGGCGGCCTGTTCGTAGTTCTCGACGGCAATCGCCTGATTCAACTCGTCGCGCAACTTGTCCTCGGCGGTCTTCGGCTTCTTCTTCTGCACTTGGTGGAGAAGATCGGTGAGCAGCTCGACTTCCTGGTTGGCCGCGTCGGTTTCGTCTTCGCCGTATTCCTTCCAGAACGACTGGATGTCATCGAGCGCTTTCTGAAGCGCGGTCACGGCCTCCTCGTAGTGCTTGCTGCCCATCGCCTTCTCGGCGCGGGCGCGGGCGTTCATCATGCGCACGTACGGGTAGAACTGGAGAAACTGCCAGACGAGATCGTCATCGTCCGTGTGTTCCGAGACGAAGTCGAAGAGCGTCAGGTTGTGCTCCGTGTCGCGGACCACCCCTTCGTAGTAGCGCAGGGAGTGGAAGGACAGGTAGCGGTAATAGTACTGCATCGCTTCCTGCTGCAACTCGGCACAGCTTTCGGCATCCAGCGCGAAGGGCTTCTTCTGATCCTCGGCGACCTTGGCTGCCTGCAGGTAGTACTCGAGGAGTGACGGAAAACCGCGGGGATTCGTGCCGTCAGGCCGGCCTTCCACTTCCATCTGGAAAAGGCCCAAATCCAGCCGCAATTGCACCTTCGGCTTGCCGTCCTTGCCCACAATCCACCGCGCGGTTACGCCGGAAGGCTCGTAGCCCCATCCCTTAATGATGCCTGAAATATCAAGATTCAACGCCGTACACCTTCTCTGTCCATAACGTACAGTTCAGCGGCCCTTTTTTCAATTGCTCCCGCCCGAAAGGTCTGGCGGGGTTGCTTCATGGTGAGTATATAAACATCTCATGAATCTCAAGACACCTCTTTACGACGCGCACGTGGCACTGGGCGCCCGCATGGCCGGTTTCGGCGGCTGGGATATGCCGATCCAGTACGAAGGTATCCTCGCGGAGCACGCGCATACGCGAACCGCGACCTCGTTGTTCGACATCTGCCACATGGGCGAGTTTGAGCTCCGCGGGCCATCCGCCGAGGCCGACCTCGAACGCCTGCTGACGCAACGCGTCTCCACCATCCGCGAAGGCCAATGCCGCTACGGCTACCTCCTGCGCGATGATGGCGGCGTACTCGACGATCTGACCTGCTACCGCCGCGGACCCGACTGGTTCTGGCTTGTGGTCAACGCCGGCACCTGCCCGCAGGACGCGGCCTGGATCCGCTCGCATCTTTCCCCCGGCACGATGTTCGCGGACCTTTCCTCGCAGATCGCCAAGCTCGATATCCAGGGGCCAAACGCGCGGAAGGATATGGAATACGCGCTCGGCGCGAAGCTGCCCGACCTGAAATATTTCTGGTCCACGGAAATCGAACTTTGCGGCACGCGTTGCCTGCTGAGCCGGACCGGCTACACCGGCGAGTGGGGCTATGAGCTCTACTTCCCGTGGAACGAAGCTCCGCGCTTCTGGCAGAAGTTCCTCGCCAACCCGAACATCAAACCCGTCGGCCTCGGCGCGCGTGATACGCTCCGGCTGGAAGTCGGCTATCCGCTCTATGGTCACGAGCTTGGCCTCGACCGTACGCCGGTCGCCGCGTCGCGCGGGCAGTTTATGGATACGTCCAAGGACTTCATCGGCCGCGCGGCGGTCCTGCGCGACCTTGAGAAGGGCGTGCCCCGTTACCTCGTCGGACTCCGATTGGAAACCAAACGCGCCGCGCGCGCGCAGGACAAGGTGATGCAGGGCGACCGCGTCGTCGGCGAAGTCACCAGCGGATCGATTGCCCCGAGCCTTGGCTTCGCCGTAGCCATGGCCTACGTCGACGCCGGGTTGGACAAGCCCGGCCAGACGTTGGAAATCGACGTCCACGGCAAACGACTTGCCGCAACGGTTGTGGAGTTGCCGTTCTACGCAAAGGGAAGTGTGCGAGGAACCCCCGCGCTGTAGGCCGCCCCTCTGCGGGCGGCGAGAAAACGCCGGGGACAGAGCCCCGGCCTACAAAGGCGTACCTACAACCCGGCTCGTGCCCGCGCCATGCGATCCTCGTCCGTCTCGCACTGATACGCACCGCTTCGCAGCAGCCGCACCAGTTCCTCATTATTCGCCGGGTTTCCGTCCAGCACAAGGCGACACAGGCCGACGTAGTCGTAGAAATGCGCGTCGGATGAACACATGAGCCGGCAACCGAGTTGCTCTGCTAGATTGCGGATGAGCAGTTCGCGTTCTGGCCGGATGTTGAACGACGCACCCTCGAGCGCATCTGGGACGCGGTCTTCAAAGTCGATGTTCACCTTCTCGCGATAGCGGAACGGATGGGCGATGGCCAGAAAGCCCGCGCGGTCGCGAACGAATTCGTAAAGCGCCGGGTAATTCCACGCACGTTTCTCTAGTCGGGGATCGTTCACACCGATCACGAGCACATCTTCTTCTTCGATGGTGTGTATCTCGATACCGGAGAAGATGCGGAACGGGGCGAACTTGGCGTTCAATTCCGTAAGGCGCGCCGCGGGAACCAGTACCTGGTGATCCGTGAACGCCAACCCGTCGAGGCCGAAGTCGATCGCGGCACGGATAATCTCCTCCTCGCCGGACACACTGCAGCCGGACCGCTCGCTCGCATGAACATGTAAATCCACTCTCATGACGCATGATGGTGTTACAGGGAATACCCAGATCCGTCAATCGGACAGGTTGTGCGGCGGCTCTGCGAGCCGCGCAAACCGACGCGCTGATCCCCAAGATTGGGGGTCTAGCGCAATGGGGGCTGATTAAGCGTAGCGCCCAAGTCTTGCGCGCATCTTCCGAGCGATAGCGAGACCGATCGGGACGGAGACCCTGGTCGCGGGTTGGCCGCCAACTCGCGCCGATGAAATGCCGCCGTTTTTTTCGTGTACAGGCTCGGGGTCAGAAGCGGAAACATGAAGCGCTTGCCATTTAACTGCCTACCTTGACCTGAAGCACCTTTCCTGTCTTCTCATCAATGATGATCTTTGCAGCATATGAAGGTCCTCGATAGTGCTCTCCCGGCTGAAGCTCGGGCTGCTTCACAGGAAACGTCACCGTGTAACGACCCGCTTCACGCTGAACGGATATCCCTGCATCTTTATCGTACGTTACTTGCCCGATAGCCTCAAAGGCGATTGATCGAGCCTGTTGCTCGGTAATGAGACCGTCACCGGTCGCTGAGATGTTACTTGTCGTGTTCATCGGTTTCCTTTGATCTTTAGGAACTTCCGGGACAGAGTTGTTTGTCGTTTGACTATGGCCAGAAGATGCTACCTCCCCGGCAGGATCGAGAGACAGACTAACCGCCTGAGACTCCGCACCGCCCACATGTTCGGCCAAAGCGGTAGCTTCTTCAGACGCGGCAACAGATTCGGTCTGAAGTTCCTGTACAGAATCAAGAGCAACACTCTTTATTTGCCGCTGCGGTGTCACATCGACGGTCTTTGATCGTCTGCTATTGAGCCAGAGGGAAAGACAGACAAGACAACCTGCGACGATTACGAGAATGAGTAGTATTTTCGTCTTCATATCAAGGTGTCGTCCTCCGATTTACGCCAAGTGAAAGATAGCGTTGCGCTGGAGATGCCTCTGGATACCCCATCGGGATACTGCCACTTCCCGCGGGTGATCCCGTGTAATCATAGACCACACCCGGAACATCATCCGCAGTATCTGCGGTGTTGTCATAGGGCGAAGGGCCAACATCTCGCGTTGTTCCTGGCAGATAGTTGGTTGTGTATGTGGTTGGCGTGTGCGTGTGGAAGGAAGCCACCGAATATGTTGCACCATCCGCATTTGGCAGAGGCGATGAGGGAATATCGGCTGGCCGTGGCGGGAGAATGATACTGGCTCCGCCAGTTGGACCCGACCAAGCACCTGTCACAACGGCACCATGGTCATATGCATTGCTCGTTGTATTGAGCAGTATCCAGAATCCCCTTTCTCGCCGCTGGTTGGTGGGGGTTTCCGTGCAATCGGTCAACGTATTGGCCCACTCCGTGTCTGTCGCCGTACGGACATCGGCATCCCCTTCAATCTGCGCGTAGGTCGGGAACTGGTTCACGATCACGATGTTCGTGGAATAGCACTCCGTCCCGCCGATCTTTGCCATACCGCGAAGGTGAAAACCTCCGGCGACGTTGGCATGCCACGGAGTCATCGTCTTGTTGGTGCTCAGAACGTACCATGTGGCACTGTTGGTCCGTTTGATATCGATCCGGTATTCGTCAACCGTGGTTCCAGTGGCAGGCGTGGTCTTGACCTCAAGATTGCAGTCCCGGTCATGCTTGAGAGTCAGCAGATTCTGCGATGCTTCCAAGTCTACAGACAGGACGGTTACCGTCGCGGAGCCCAAGACACAGAGGTTCATGTTTGACGTTGGGCGGCACTGGACGATGTAGTCACCCGGGTTGTTCCCAGCCATGACGTTAACCGACATCCCCGTGGTCGTCCCCGAGAAGTAGGCCCCGCCAGAGGGCGTTATCGACCACGTGTAGTTCGCAGACGTGACCCCGTAGGGCTGCGCCGTGAGAGTCACGGGATTCGAGCACCCCGCGCACATGAATATGTGGTTCGTGGGCAAAATGTCGATCCACGGTGTCATCGAAAGGTCATTGGTCGGCCGTCGCCAGTTGACCTGCAGGGGATAGCACCCGCCCGACCCGCCGCCGCACGGCTCTCCGTCCAGATAGACGGACCAGCTGATCTCGTTCGAAGACAAGCGCGTAACGGTGCAGGACGTGTTGCTATCGCTCACGGCTTGATACAGACCCCAATCAACGATGACTGCACGATACAGTTTCAGGCTGCCGGAGTAGCTCTTGCAGCAGCCGCCGTCTATGCAGTAACTGTCCAAGATAAGCCTAACGTTATCTGCGCCACCGCGGAAGAAGGTAGTGTAGGTTTGGATGCTGCTTTCGTGGAATGGGTCCTGTTCGTATGTGTTGTCGCAGCTCTCCCGACCCTGCTCGGCCTCTTGCTGGGAACACCGCGTCATGTCGTTCAAGTGGCCATATACATCCGTATTGGTCATCCACTCCTCACAGACATACAGCCACGGGGCGCTTGTCGTCACCCGGAAGGACACGGGCTTCAGGAACCCCGGATCGCCGCCGTTGAGTGGGTCGGTTCCTGCATTATACTCACCCAGATTGCTGAGTCCGTCCTCATCCGGATCATCTGCCGAATCGTCAGAGAGCGGGTCCAGCGAGTACCCAAATTCCCACCCATCCGGCATGCCATCGGCGTCCGTGTCCGAGTTGGTCGGGCTGGTCATGCTTTGATATTCCAGCAGGTTCGAGAGTTCGTCAACATCCGCATCGCCATTGCCCGTCCAGCTCGTCACGCTCCCGAACCAATACACCTCCCACCAATCCGGCAGGTCATCGTCATCGGAATCCGTGGACACATTGAAATCGAAGGCGTACTTCAGTTGCCCGAGAACAGCAGGCGCGAAGTCGACATCGTCAGCCGTGTCCTCTGTCCACGGGTAGTTCGTCGCATAGCCAACCTCCATGAGCCTCTGATAGAACGGCACGGCCGTGTTCTTGAGCTGCCCGAGGTTGATCGGAACATAGTTGTTTGACAGCGCGAAGCTGCCGACAAGGGCGTGAACACCTGTCCCTGCGCCGCCCGGCAGCGTATCCAGTTCCGCCGCCGCGTTCGTCGCCATCCATTTGAGCTGCCCAGCCAACACTGGCGCGTAGTCATTTGCCGGCCAGTTCGTATTGAGAACAGATCGGGTGGCCCACCAGGATGGCGACTCAGCAGAAGTAAGGACAGCAAACGCTATGCACAGAAGAACCACGAAAGCCGCAGCCCAAACATGCCCCTTCTGTTTCATTCGTGTTCCTTGCGGAGTGTCGTGGATTGGGCTACGGACCGTTCGTGTACACGCCCATGTCTACATCGCCTTGGCGGATCAGATGCTTGACGGTAGTCTCACCCCCAAGCGTGATGCCGTTTTCTGCAACATGCAAGAGTGTGTCCGTGTACGTCGATGACACTGTGTTGGAGTACAACGTCTGCACTTCAGCAGCAGATAGCGCGCGTGTAAAGATACGCGCATCGTCGATACACCCTCTGTAGTAATACTGACTCCGCCAACGCCCTATATACAAAGGGCGATCCCCGCTCTGCGCAGAGGGCAGATTCAGGGTTCCCATTCGCACCAAAACCCCATCCACGTATATCTTGGCCTGATTGCTCTCATTCCCCTCCAAGACACCGACCACGTGCTTCCATGTACCGGCGGGAGCGGGTGAGTTTGTGGTGAGGATGCTGCTGCTTCCTCCGGTGCTCCAGAACCCGATCTGGCCAGGCGGGAACCACGCCAAGCCATACTCAATGCTGGTGTCATTCGCGCCTTTGATGATAATGCCAGGCGCTCCGGAATCCGTCGTTGGCACCTCGGGCTTGATCCACGCCGCCAATGTGAATGGTCCCGCCAACTGCAGCGCTGAATCATAGGCCACATTGATGTAGTTCCCTGTCCCATTGCCAAAGTAGTAGGATCCACCCACAGAACCTTCCGCAAGCGAGACCGTTCCAGACACAGCCCCCGAGTACGCTCCGAGCCCCTCGCAGACAACAACTCCGGTTGTGGCGGCGGCATCGAAGCTGAAATAGCACTGTGGAGGAGCCAATCCCTCTCCAACCTGGAAATCGCCGTAAAGCTTGGATGTCTCGGTGATGAAGAGGTCGCTCCCTTCCACGCTCCCTCCCAGAGTTGCCCGGCACAGCCCCATTACGACCACCGCGCAACAGCACGCCATTGCTGCTTTCATATTTCCACCTTCACCGGTTAGTAGTAGCCCCTGGAATTTCCATCGGTCCGGGTTCCGCGGAGTATCTCACGGAGTTCTTTGCTCCTGTCAGCACCACTCGACCCTCCAGGCGCACGCGCACGTTCTTGCCCTTCACGTCCAGTGATTCAGGGTAATAACCTGATCGAAGCACCAGAATTCCTCCATCGCCCACGGCCTGCATCCCTGATTGAATCGTCTTCTTCGGCCCATCTCCCAGGCTGCGGATCGGGCTCTTCCCGGCGAAGCTGTCGTTCCCTAGCGCCTGGTCCACGTAGATGATCCGTGCGAGTTGGACAGAGGCTGTCACGTTGCTCGCGCAGTTGGTTCCGACCGTCAGGGCGTCGGTCTGAAGAGCGGTCAGGAAGCTGCCATCTGAGTCGAGGTCCGACATCTCGCTGGTCAGCGCTCCGTCTATTGCCACGCTTGATCCCGCGATGAACTGCTCTCTCGCGTCGGGGATGCCGTCTCCGTCCAGATCAAGGTCGCCACGCCCCACCAGGTAGTATCGCCCGAATATCCCCTCAAGCCCCGTGTCCGTCCATTGCATCACGGCCTCGCCCGCAGTCTGCAAATCGCTTGCGGCCAAGGCCCACCCACCCGTGCTGCTGAATCGGCTCTCCGGCCCCACATCCTGGTAGTACACGTCCAGCCGCTCCCATTCCACCCCTGTCCCCCGAATCGTCAGCACCACGCTGGTTCCGCCCTGTACCTGCAGTCCCTCGATCACCGGCGGCTCTTCATCCTCCGGGAACACGTTGGCGTACGGCCTTGTCTCCACCCACACCCGACAGGCTTCCCCGGTCACGTTCAACCAGTACGCCTCGCCCATCTTCAGTTCTGCCGGGCTGTTTGTGTTGCTGCTGTCCGTGATGGCTTCGTCTTTCAGAGCTGTTTCTTCGCGTGGGACCGCTCCTGCGTACGGGTAGCCCACCAAGTTCAGCCCGGGGTACAGCGTGGCCTGGTTCGTTTCATCCAGAACCAGTTCTCCCGCCAGATAAACGGCTTGGGTACTGTCTGCCAGAGCGAAGCCCTGTCCGGCAACGGGCAGCGTGTTGGTAAGGACGTATTGCTGGTTCTCGGCGTCCCAAGTCAGGACCGCAGTCTCCCCGGAGTCCAAGGCCACAAACGGCGATGACGCCAAGGCGCCGGGTTCCGTGTTCAGCCGGATGAACCCGACCGGGCGGGAGACGATGTTCTGCGCGAGAGAAGAAACGACGAGCAGTTCAAGAAGGCAGATACTTAGGAAAGAAAAACGGGATCCGAATCGATGGACATGTTTCCGCGGCGCGAGACTCCGTCGCATGCGATGCTCCCCCCTGGCTGGCTTTTTTCTACACCCAATCCCCGCTCGCTGACTAGGGGGGCATCTTGTAGGATGTTCCTGACAACGGGTGCGTTGAGGTCCCAACAGGGCCGAGTGATCCCCCCCCTCCCCTGCCGGCTTGTCGGACGCATTCCGCACGTGTAGTGTGATGGGACTTTACGGAGAAAGACCATGTCCCATACATCCTTCTGCGCGGCGAGTGAACAGGAACGAAAGGCCATGCTGCAGGCCATTGGCGCGAAGTCGTTCGACGACCTTTTCGTGGACGTTCCCGCCGAGTTTCAGTCGAAGTCCTTCAACGTGGCCGAGGGCCGGTCGGAACTGGAAATGCTGCAGGCCCTGCGCGGCCTTGCCGCCCGGAACTCGAGCCGGCTCATCAATTTCTGCGGCGCCGGATTCTACGATCACTTCATCCCCGCGGCCGTGGATACCCTCGCCTCGCGCGGAGAGTTCTACACCGCTTACACGCCCTACCAGCCCGAGGCCTCCCAAGGTACCTTGCAGGCGATCTACGAATACCAGACCGCCATCACGCGCCTGACCGACATGGAGGTTTCCAACGCATCGCTGTACGACGGCGGCACCGCGCTGTTCGAGGGCATGATGATGGCTCTCCGCATCACCGGGCGCACGCGTGTGCTCATCGACGAAGGCGTGAGCCCGATCTACCGCACGATGCTCCGCTGCTACACCAGCAACCTGTCGATCTCCTACGAGGAAATCCCGCTCGCCGCCGGGCTCGCCGATCGCGAGGCGTTCCGCGCGAAGATGGGCAAGGACGTCGCCGCGATTCTTGTGCAGAATCCGAACTTCTTCGGCTGCATGGATGACTTGACCGATCTCGTCACTATGGCGCACGAGGCCGGCGCGCTCGCCGTGTTCTCCGTCTATCCCCTCTCGCTTGGCATGGTGAAAACCCCGGGCTCGATGGGCGCGGACGTCGTCACCGGCGAAGGCCAGAGCCTCGGACTTCCACTCTCGTTCGGCGGGCCGTATCTCGGGTTCATGACCACGCTGAAGAAACACGTTCGCAGAATGCCGGGCCGCATCGTCGGCGCGACGAAGGACGCCCAAGGCCGCCGCGGCTTCGTACTCACCCTTCAGGCCCGCGAGCAACACATTCGCCGCGAGAAGGCGATGTCCAACATCTGCACCAACGAAGCGCTCTGCGCGCTGCGTTCGCTCATCTACCTTTCGCTCATGGGTAAGAACGGCCTGGTTGAGACAGCGCAGATCTGCGCTGCCCGCGCGGCCTACGCCCGCAAGCGCCTCATGCACATCCCCGGGGTCCATCCGACCTTCCCGCAGCACTACTTCAATGAATTCGCCATTACATTGCCGCGCGACGCATCGGACGTTGTAAGTACACTGCTCGACCATGGTATTGCAGGCGGTTTCCCTGTCGGACGCTACTACAAGGGCATGGAAAATGTGCTCCTCCTGGCCTTCACGGAAAAGCGGACGAAAGAGGAAATCGACGTGCTGGCGGCGAGACTGGAAAGCGCAGTCTGAAGAAATGCCCAATGCTCAAGTGCCAATGACCAATGAATGACCAAGTCACAGCAGCTGAAATGGCGACCAGCGCGACTGGAGCGCGCAAGTATGATCTTGCGGACAGAACGGCGATGTTTGGTGAATCCGTGATCCGCCTGGCAAAGCAGATTCCTGTGAATGCGGTCACAAAGCCCTTGGTCAGCCAGTTGGTTCGCGCGGGTACGAGCGTCGGAGCGAATTACTGCGAGGCTGATGACGCGGACACCAAGAAGGATTTCGTCTACAAGATCGGCGTGTGCAAGCGCGAGGCGAAAGAAACGAAGTACTGGCTGCAAATGGTTGTGCGTGCTGCGCCCGAGGTGAAGCCCGATGCTCGTCGAGTGTGGCGGGAGGCGCGTGAATTGCACCTGATCTTTGCGGCAATTGCGCGAAAAGGGAAAGCATGATGGGGCATTGTGTCATTCCTTGGGCATTGCGGCTTGGTCATTGGTCATTTGATGGAGATTGATGATGAAACTGATTTACGAAAAGAGTTCACCCGGGCGGCGCGCGGTGCAGTTGCCCTCGCTGAAGCAGGATGAAGTGCCGCGGATCGATTCCGAATTGCTGCGCGACAGGCCCGCCGAATTGCCCGAGATGGCCGAGGTCGATGTTGTCCGCCATTTCACCGGGTTGTCGCGACGGAACTTCTCGGTCGACACCCATTTCTACCCGCTCGGCTCGTGCACGATGAAGTACAATCCAAAGGCCTGCGAGGCCGCCTGCTCCCTGCCGGGCCTGGTCGATATTCACCCGCTCTGGCCGCAGCTCCGTCACGGGGGACTGCTCACCCAGGGCGCCCTGCAGATTATCTACGAGACCGAGCGGATGCTGTCGGAACTGACTGGCATGGCGGAGTTTACGATGCAGCCCCTCGCCGGAGCGCATGGTGAGCTCACCGGCGTCATGATCATGGCCGCCTACCATCGCGACCGCGGCAATCGCAAGACGCATCTGATCGTTCCCGATTCCGCGCACGGCACAAATCCGGCGAGCGCCGCGCTCGGCGGATACGATGTGGTGACAGTTCCGTCGGACAGCAACGGCAACATGGATATGGTCGCGTTCCGCGCCGCGCTGAACAACGAAACGGCCGGAGTGATGATGACCTGTCCGTCAACGCTCGGAATGTTTGTCTCCAACATCCGCGAAATCGCCGACGCGGTTCACGCCGTTGACGGCCTGATGTATTACGACGGTGCGAACCTCAACGCGATCCTCGGCCGCTGCAAGCCGGGCGAGATGGGCTTCGATGTCTGCCATCTCAACCTGCACAAGACGTTCTCGACTCCGCACGGCGGCGGCGGGCCCGGCTCGGGCCCGGTCGGCGTTGTGGAGAAGCTGCGCCCGTTCCTGCCGATCTCGCGCGTCGTGAAGACACGCGACGGCACGTACTCGCTCGACTACGATCTTCCGAAGAGCATCGGTTACATTGCCCCGTTCTACGGCAACTTCGGCGTGATTGTCCGCGCGTACGCCTACATGCTCATGCTGGGCCGGGACGGCATGCGCGAGGCGAGCAACATGGCGGTGTTGAATGCCAACTACGTGCAGGAACAACTTCGCGGTTGCTTCGATGCGGTTGCGCCGGGCCGCTGCATGCACGAGTGTGTCTTCAGCGGCAAGCCGCTGGGGAACTTTGGCGTGCACACGCTTGATCTGGCGAAGGGCCTCATCGATCGCGGTATCCATCCGCCGACAATATACTTCCCGCTGAACGTGCCCGAAGCCATCATGATCGAGCCTACGGAAAGCGAGTCGCGGGAAACCCTGGACGAGTTCTGCCATGCCGTGAAGGAACTCGTCGAGCAGGCGAAGGCTAACCCGCAAGCGCTTCTGAATGCGCCGGTTACAACGCCTGTCGGCCGTCTCGACGAGGTGGCTGCGGCCAAGAATATGGACCTGGTGTACGATCCGAGCCGGGGGTAGTCAGTTGACGGAACGGTTCATGAGAATGCGTGCCGGAATCTTGATGCGCATGATGCTCCTCGCGGTTGCCGCGGGGGTGATGCTCTCTCTCAGCGCGTGCACGAGCGTGGACGCGGTGACGAAGAAGAACGTCTACAACATCTACAGCATGAAGGAGGACATCGAGCTCGGACAGTCCGCGATGAAGCAGAATCTCGCGGAGCTCGAGAAGGAAAAGGTCCGCATCAACGGCGATGCGGCCCGCCTCGAACAGCTCCGCGCGATCATGCGGCGCATCACGGCCGTATCCGACATGCCGAACCTTCCATACGAAGTAACACTGATTCAGAACAACGTGGTCAATGCGGCAGCCATGCCCGGCGGACAGATGATGGTATTCAATGGCTTGTACGATCCGGAGAAGGGTTTGACGCGCGACGACGACGAAATTGCAGCGGTGATGGCGCATGAGATCGCGCACGTGAATTGCCGGCACACGACGGAACGGTTGAGCAAGTTAATGACCGCGTCGGCGATCACCGAACTGGCTGCCGTCGCCATCGAGAGCGGCAACCAAGGGGAGCTGGCCGCCGCGCTGCGAAGCGTGTTCTCGGCGGGTGCGATGTTGTGGATCCCGACGTACACACGGGCCGACGAATACGAGGCGGATCGCGTGGGCCTTTTCTACATGGCCAAGGCCGGGTACGATCCGCGGGCCGCAGCGCGCATTTGGCAGCGAGCCGGTGCGGCCGAGAAGAAATCCGGCAAGGGTACGTCGGGCGGCATGAACCTGTTGGCGACGCATCCCGGCAGCAGCGATCGCTTTCGCACGCTCAACGCCATGATGCCCTACGCCATGGAAGAATACGCGAAGGCGGTGGGACGCTACCCCTCCGACTACAAACCGCCCTCGGGAACCCCGCCGGTAAAACCCTATAATTGGCGAATTCCCTGAAGAAAATAGCCGCCGGAGCCCTTAACGGTTGTTACCGGTAATAATATCCTTTATTTCGTCGCGGGCTGGTGCATAGTACCCGCCCTTTGGATGTAAAAAGGACCTATGAGTACGCGCGTACAAATCGAAAACGGCACCCTTATTATCGACGGCAAGAGGACCTTCGTCTGGTCCGCCGACTACCCCTACTATCGCGACCAACGAAGCGATTGGCCCAAGCAGCTGGACAATCTCAAGAAGATGAACGTCAACGTCGTGACGTTCTATATTCCCTGGCGGCATCATGCGCCGACCGATCCGTTGCGCACGGGCGGACGTTACGATTTCCGCGGCGAGCTGAACGATCGCACCGACGTGCTGGAATTCATCCGCCTCATTCGCGAGCGCGGCATGTACTGCATTGCCAAGCCCGGGCCCTACATTCACGCCGAGACACGCTTTGGTTCGCTGCCCGATTACGTATTGCCGGAGAACAATCCATCGATCAGCGTTCGCATCGACATGCAGGGCGAGGCGTCGCCTGCGTGCTGGGGCTTCGCGAAGCCGCCGGCGCCGATGGATCCGAATTACCTGCCCTACGTGGAAGATTGGTTCCGCGCCGTCGCGCGCGAGGTCATCGCGCCGAACGAATATCCCAACGGCCCGATTCTCGCGGTACAGGTGTTGAACGAGGGTATCTACTCGGATGGCGCCTACGCCATCGACAAAATCCATTTCGACGCCGCAGCGGTTGGGCATTACCGCGAATTCCTGCGCGGGAAGTATGGATCCATCGCAACCTACAACGAGGTATGCGGCACATCGTTTGCCGACTTCAACGACGTGCCTGCGGCGCGGCAATGGGCGGCTCCGGCCTCACGCGGTGCAACCCGGCCGTGGATTGACTGGGCCGAGTTCGGCATGCGCTTCTACAAGGTGGTGGCGCAGACGTACGTTGACTACTTGCGCGATCATGGCGTAACCCTGCCAATGGTGATCAACATCAACCCGCCGATTTCGCCGCGCGGCGCGATCCTCGAGACCTACATGGGCCGGTACAACGCGGCAGACTTAAGTAGCGTGGTGCAATATGGTTACACAAATTGGTGCGGGGTCGTGTCGCATCACGAGGACGCCTGGCTGAAGTACAAGATGGTCGGCAAGCACGCGCGCGGTATCAACATGGAAGAGAACTGGGGCTTCGATTCCTATGACCCGCCCTATTACTGGTCCGTACAGCCGTCGTTCTTCCAGTCGCTGGCTTACATGCTCTGGGGCGCAACCGGCCTCAACATCTATCTTGGTGTTTCGTGCGATTGCTGGACCGACTATCTCGCCGTGGACGCGGGTGGCGTGTACATGCACAACCATCCGATCGCCGAAGACGGTACGTATCGCGCCTCGTTCTGGACTTGTCAGCAAATGGGCGCGCTGATGAAGCGCATCGGCGACGACCTTGTCGAGCAGCCGGCCATCGAACCTGTGGCGTGGGCTTTCTACTCGCCCTACGCCCATGCGGCGAGTTGGGACAGCTCCGGCGAAGACTGGAAGCGCGCCGGCTTTTCCGGGCGCCCGCATGCGGCATGGTTCGGTTGGGATTCTTTCATGGCGCTTTGTGCGAAGGCACACACCCAGAACGGATTTTGCTGCGTGGGCGAAGAGCCCCTCGATGCTCTCGCCCGCTATCGCGTGCTCTTCCTCGACGGCAGCGATTGGATGGATGAGGCGACCCAGCAGAAGCTCGTGGATTATGTCGACCGTGGCGGCGTGCTGGTGATGACTTCGCGTGTGCCGGAACTCGATGAGTTCTTCCGTCCGTGCACACTCCTGCGCGATCGCCTGTTCCCCTGCAGATCTGAAACACTGAATGGAAACGGCTCGTTCAAATATGCCATGACGGACGGTGTCTTCAAAGGCACGTGCCGGGGGAATGTTGCCGCCTTTTCAGACTTCGGCCCGGGTGTTAACGCGATGGTTGCGGCGTCGATCGACGGCCGCAAAATCACGTGCGGCATTGTGTCGGAGCGTGGCCGTGGCAAGGCTGTCCTGCTTGGCTTTTTGCCTTGGCAGACGGAGTGCGGCGAGTGGGGCAGTGCAGGCCTGATTGAATATATTGCTGCGCAAATCGCCGGGGTCCGGCAGACGGCGACCGTCGGGCTGTTGCGCGAGGATCCGCTGGTCGAGGTGGCCGAGTTTCGCGCAGGCGCCGATCGCCGTTATGTTTACATTCTCACGCGCAAGGACAAGCCTGCGACGTACAAGGTTCTCTTGCGGAACGAAGACGGCTCCGAGGACCCGTTTGAGATTCATCTCCCGGCTTTCAGCGGAGCGCTGGTTGGGTTTGAAGGCGGCCGCATCTCCTGCGCATTTATCAAGGGCCACAACGACCTGGACAAGAGTCACGCCATTCCGAAGCTTCACAAGGGTGACGAGATCCTTGCCGCGGCGGACTCGTGCGACCTCTATTTCTGCCGGCTGCCCGATGGGTCTTGTGAGGTCTCCGTCGTCAATTTGCCCGGAGGCAAGTTGTCCACCACGGTCACGTTGCCGGGGAGTTCTTCTCGCGTTGAGGTTCAGTCTCTCGGTTCCCAGCCGCCGTACGCATCGGGTGCGGTGACCGTCTGAGGTAGGGCCCGTTCTCCGAACGGGCCGCTGTGAGCCCCTAGTCGTGCGACACGGGACGGAATTTGATGCGGTGGGGTTGGTCGATGGAATCTCCGTACGTCTTGCGCAGAAACTCGTGATAGGCCTCGTAGTTCCCCTCGAACCAACGCGCCTGGCTGTCGCCTTCGAACGCCAGAATGTGCGTGGCCACCCGGTCGAGGAACCAGCGGTCATGGCTGACGACCACCGCGCATCCGCCGAAGTCAGCCAGTGCCCCTTCCAGCGAGCGCAACGTGGTGACGTCGAGATCGTTGGTCGGCTCGTCCAGCAGGAGCAGATTTCCGCCGGTGCGGAGCAGTTTGGCCAAGTGGACGCGGTTGCGTTCGCCGCCCGACATCTGCCCGACCTTCTTCTGCTGGTCGGCCCCGCGAAACGCAAAGCGTGAGCAGTAGGCGCGGCTGTTCATCCGGCGGCCGCCAAGATCCAGGAATTCGCTGCCCCCGCTGATTTCCTCGAACACCGTGTTGTTTGGATTGAGCGCATCGCGCGTCTGGTCGACGTACGACACCATGACGCTGGGCCCCACATCCAATTGTCCCGAGGTGGGCTTCTCTTTTCCGATGATCATTTTCAGCAACGTGGTTTTGCCGGAGCCATTGCCCCCGATGATGCCGACGATGCCGCCGCGCGGGAGATCGAAGCTCACATTCTCCATGATGCAGTTATCGCCGAAGGTCTTGCAGAGATTCGTTGCACGCACCACCAAGTCGCCGAGCCGCGGACCCGGCGGGATCTGGATATCAAGCACATCGTCGCGCACGTCCACCTGCTGGTTGGCGAGCTCCTCGTAACGCTGCAGGCGGGCCTTGCTCTTGACCCGCCTTGCGGAGGGATTCAGCCGTACCCACGAAAGTTCCTGCTCCAGCAGCTTGCGACGCGACGCGGCGGCCTTCTGTTCACGATTCAGCAGCGCCTGCTTCTGCTCCAGCCAGGACTCGTAGTTGCCCTTGTACGGATACGCGCGGCCGGCATCGAGCTCAAGAATCCACTCGGTCACATTGTTCAGGAAGTAGCGATCGTGCGTTACCACGACGAGTGTGCCGGGAAACTGCTTGAGATACTGCTCGAGCCAGGCGACCGATTCGGCGTCGAGATGGTTCGTCGGTTCGTCGAGCAGCAGCGCATCGGGGTTGGAAATCAACAGGCGGCAAAGCGCGACGCGGCGCTTCTCGCCGCCGGACAACGTGGTCACCGATGCGTCGGCCGGGGGGCAGCGCAACGCTTCCATCGCCATCTCGACCTTGTGATCAAGCTCCCAGAGATCGTTGGAGTCGATCGTGTCCTGCAGGCGGCCCAGCTCGTCATTCAACTTCTCCGTCTCCGCCGCGGGCAGGTCCTTGCCGAGCAACTCGCACAGTTCGTCGTAGCGGCGCAGCACGGCGCGGGCTTCGCTGACGCCTTCGTTCACGTTGCCGGCGACATCCTTCGCGGGATCGAGTTGCGGCTCCTGCGCGAGATAGCCGATCTTGATGTTCTTCGCGATATACGCATCGCCGAGGAAATCGCGATCCAGCCCGCTGAGGATGCGCAGCAGCGTGGACTTGCCGGAGCCGTTTGAACCGATGACGCCGATCTTGGCGCCGAAGTAGAACGCAAGGTTCACGTCATCGAGGACGTTGACCTTGTTGTACTGCTTCGTCAGTCGCTGAAGATTATAGATGTATTCGCCGGCCATTGGGTTGCCTCCCGCGGCGGAGCAAGATAACCGACTCACCCACGCACACAAGCCGGAAATACAGCGCTGGACTTCACCCGGTGTTTGCCGATACTGCTTCTTCCTGTGACAACAACAGCCCAACCGTGGTTGGAGAAATTCCGCGTGCGCGCCTACGAAGCCGACGAGCGCGGCCTCGCCTCAATCCTGACCGTCTGCAATTACCTTCAGGAAGCCGCCGGCAACCACGCATTCCATTTGAACCTGGCCGTCGATCAGCTTCTCAAGCAGGACCTGACATGGGTCCTCGCCCGGCTCCACGTACGGATGAACAGTTACCCGCGCTGGCGAGACGAACTCGCCATCACGACATGGCCGTCCGGGGCGAACCGTCTCTATGCTCTTCGCGATTTCACGCTCGCCGACGCGGCCGGCCACCCACTCGGCACCGCCGCAAGCGCGTGGATTCTTCTCGATGTGAAAAACCGGCGCCCGGTCCGCGTGCCGGCCGAAGTCGCTGCCCTCGCCCTGCGCGACCGGCCTCGCGCAATCGAAGAGGCTTTCTCGCGACGATTGGATGAGCCATCGCAGCCGGATGCCGAGCGAAACTTCGTCATCCGCGTCAGCGACCTTGACGTGAACCAGCACGTAAATCTCGTGAACTACATCGAGTGGTCGGTCGAGACGGTGCCCGCGGAGGTGCGCGAGAAGGCCATGCTGACCGACCTGCAGGTCGAGTTCCACGCCGAGAGTGTCTTCGGCGACGAGGCGGTGTCGCGAAGTTCCGGCGGCCGCGAGGGCGACGCGTGGACGTTCCGCCATGGCGTCTACCGGCGCGCCGACCACCGTGTTCTAGCGGTTGCGGCGACGACGTGGGCACCGCGGGCCGGGTGATTTTTTCCAAGGGTTGGAAAAATCCAGGAGCGATTTTCCAACCCTTGGAAAACTCAGCGGATGCCCCGCTTGATTCGGCCTCTGCGCTGTGGTTCAATGCGCCGTCAGCCGGAGATGGTTATGTCCAAATGGTTTCGAGTCGTCCTGATACTCCTCCTGATCTGCGCTGCGGGGTATGCCGAGGAGCAACCTCTTTCCCCGGATGTCCGCGCTATTCCCGGCGTCACCCCGACCCCCTGGTTGCGCTACCAGAACGCCAACGCGACGAATGTACTCGTTGCCGGTTCGTGGGATGACTGGGTCGGCCGCTACCCGCTTGAAGTGATGGATGGGTTGTGGACGCTCGACACGCGCACGCTCAATGGAGCCTTCGGCCAGCACGAGTACAAGTTCATCCCGAACGGCGAGTGGGAAAAGGGCGAGAATCGGATGCTCTACCTGAACCCGGAAGGGCTGCTCGAGCGCCCGTCAGAGGCCGTGTTCAACGCGGCGATCGAAGGCCGTGATGAGATTGTCGTCTACTTCCGGCGCGGCATCTCCCCTTCCGCACAGTTCGACGTGGGGCTTGTTCCGGAGACTCCGATCCGCGAGGCGCGCATCGCGTCCGGCCGCGAATCGGCCGGCCTGCAGGGCTACTTCATCGCCGGCGGCCTGATCACGTTTCTTTTTGACGAGCAGGTTTACGGCCTGAAGCTTTCGCCCACGGAGCGGGTTGCCGTCGCCGGCAATTTCACCGGCTGGGATGGCAATGGCGGGGGCGGGCGCTGGCAGCTTCGTGATGATAACGATGACGGCGTGTGGGAACTGACCGCGCAACTTCCGGGGCTGCGCGCGCCGGCCGGCGAGAAGGACCTGCTGTTCAAGTTCGTGATCGGCGGGAGCCGCTGGCTGTCTCCACCCGCGGGTTCGCTGAATGCCTCGTCCGACGGCAAAGGCAATACGAACCTGAAGATTGACCCGCAGTCGGCGGGCGGCACCAGCCTGAAGATCACGACGGAGCAGCCGCTGGACCTCTCGCACAATTACATGGTGGTGGTGCGCGGGCTCGACGAGGGGCCGATTTGGTACCCCGTCACGCCAGGCAAAGTGATGGACACTTTCGTGTCGGCGAAGCCGTTGGGTGCGATCCTGGATCGCGAACACGGGTGTACGACGTACCGCATCTTCTCGCCTCGCGCGCGCAGCGTTCAACTGGCCATCTACAAGGGGCCGGAATACGAAGTTCAGAAACCCGTCTACCGCCGCATCGAGCCGACAGAGAAATACCCTCTCTGGAAGGACCCGGAAGACGGTGTGTGGGAGATTTCGTTGCTGGGGCTCGATATCGGCAAGTACTACTCGTTCAACATCGACGGGCCATCCGGCAACGGCGAGGCGTTCAACGCGCTGGCCAGCGTGGGCGATCCTTACGGCCGTGCTGCCGCGCACGCGCACAACAACACGATCGTGATGGATCCTGACGAGACCAACGAGTGGTGGTCCGGCTGGACGGATGGCGACTACAAAACGCCGCCGCTGCAGGATGTGTTGATCTATGAAATGCACGTCCGCGACATGACCATGCACCCCTCCTCGGGCGTGAAGGCTCCGCTCGCGGGCAAGTATGAAGGCTTGCTGGCAAGCGAGGGCTTGGGCACAGGGCTTGATCACCTCCGCGATCTCGGCGTCAATTTTGTGGAGCTGCTACCCACCTCCGAATTCTCCAATGGCGAGGACGAGTATAACTGGGGTTATGCGACGGTGTTCTACTTTGCGCCGGAGGCGTCGTACGCGCGGGCGCCGCTCAAGGGATCGCAATATTTCGAATTCAAGCGTCTCGTCAACGAGTTGCACCGTCGCGGCATGGGCGTCATCCTCGACGTGGTTTTCAACCACGTCGGTTCGCCGAATCTGTTCAACCTGATGGACAAGAAGTACTTCTTCCGCCTGAACCCCGATTTCACCTACAGCAATTTCAGCGGGTGCGGGAACGATGTGAAGACCGAGTCGCTGATGATGCGACGGCTGATCGTCGACAACATTGTTTATTGGATGAATGAGTTCCACGTGGACGGCTTCCGGTTCGATCTGGCGGAGCTTGTGGATTTGGACACGCTGATGGCGGTTCGCGATGCCGCACGCTCGATCAACACGAATGCCGTATTGATCTCCGAGCCGTGGAGTTTCCGCGGCGAGAATAAGCACCAGCTCAAAGGCACCGGTTGGTCGGCTTGGAACAACGATTTCCGCTATGCCGCGAAGGATTTCGTCATGGGCCGCCGCAACCGTGAGTGGCTGCAGAAGAACATCATTGGGTCCGTCGATACGTGGGCCGCAAACCCTTTACAGCCAGTGAATTACGTCGAAAGCCATGACGATATGGCGTTGGCCGACGAGCTCTGCACGCGGCCTGATCGCGATGGCCGCAGCCTGCAGGAAATGGATGTGGCGGTGAATCGGCTCGCGGCGACGGTGTTGTTCACTTCGCTCGGCATGCCGATGATATCCGAAGGTCAGGAGTTCATCCGGAGCAAATGGGGCATCCACAACACGTACAACAAGGGCGACGAGGTTAATGCGATCCGCTGGACGGATCGCGAGCGGCCGTTGGCGGCGCAGGCGCTGGCATATTATCGCGGACTGATCCGGCTGCGTCAGAGTCCGCAGGGCGCCAGCTTCCGCGTGGCCGCCAAGCCACCCGCGACGTATTACCAGTGGATCCTGCCGCCGGATGAACAGACGCTCGGCTACATCGCGAATGCGCCGCGGATTCACGAGGGCAACGGATTTGTCGTGCTGTTGAATGCAAACGGGGCGACGGCGCCGTTCAGCTTCAATCTGCCTGCGGGGCGGTGGCGCCAGATCGGCGATGGCGTGACGCTTGATCCGGCGGGGCTGCCCGACACGCCCGTTGTCGAAGGCGGTCAGCCCTTCAACGTTCAGGTTCCCGGCCTGCGCTCCTACATCTTCATGGACGGGTTCTGAGCCTGAGCGCAGCGAGGAATCTCTCCACGCCCCTACGGGATGCCCGCCTTGACGCGGTAGTAGACGCGGTTGATTGAGGCGGGGCTGTCGGTGTACGAGCCGGTGGTCAGCCCGGCCGCCAGCAATTGGAACGACTGCAGCAGGTTCGTCCCCTTGTACACCGTGTACGTCCGCCCGGCGACCGCATGCCACGAAACCACGTACTTCGTGCCCGCCGAAGCAGAGGCCCCGCCGGCCGCGAAGAGGGACCCGGCATTCGTCGCCTGCGTCCCCGCCACGTACTCGGTGTAGTTGTCCTGCC